>Ga0247611_10004256_pt1 | contig 20038 bp, 15 predicted proteins | sample 177DNAGHGhighgp2_FD_192422 | JGI IMG/M metagenome (GOLD analysis project Ga0247611, IMG submission 192422) | Sheep rumen microbial communities from Palmerston North, Manawatu-Wanganui, New Zealand - 1770 DNA GHGhigh gp2 | ecosystem: Host-associated > Mammals > Digestive system > Stomach > Rumen...
GTTTTCATTATCAAATCAAATAATTTGATTTCATTCATCCAAAAGTCTTTTAGCTAAGCTAAATCATATAAATCAAGATGTTCAGGTAATTAAAATATTCTCCATTCGAGAAATTTAAACATTAAAAAGAATCAAATTCAATTCCTTAATTTTTCTTGGCTTAGTATCTTTTACACAATTTAACCAAAAATCTACCATAAATTCAGCTATCGCTCACATAAATCTACATCCGATTAACTCATTCGAAGTATCAAGACCTTGTATTCTTTTTTCTACTTCAAATAAATATTTAAATAACCATTCACTATATTCATAAAAACTTTTCTTGTCCATTATAAAAATATTACACTTATGGAACATATATTGTCTTTCTGTACGTTTTAATCATTCTTTATATTCGGGGAATAACTCGAAGAATGTATTAATAAAAATATCGGATAATTCTTTATTTTTGAGTCATAAACCTTTAAAAGGAGGATATTTAAAATTTCAAAGGGGATTAGTTTTTGGAACATATACATCAGCATTAGAATGTAATATATTGTTTTTCAAAGCCTCAGATTCTCTTTTTATTGTTTCAGGATTCCATTCTCTTAATAATGAAGTATGTCAAAGAAATAACAAAGAACCGCATATATATTTTAAAACATACATAAGATTGTAATTATCATAACTTCTCTTAAGATTTTTAGGAACAAAAATATCTCTTAATGTATGTTTTTCAAAGAATGTTAAATATCTCCTATAATGACAAAATCAAATATAGTCTACTTCAGATAAATCATAATTTTTCCATACTCGGTAATGAGCTGTTAACTCTGCATAATTGCTATTTTTATCAGAAATATTATCTCATGTATCATCTCATAAAATTCATAAATCTATTTTAGCATTTTTTTTCCCTACTTGAATCGGAACAAAAATATCATCTTCATAAATATATCATGGTTTGTGATGAGATACAAAAATTTTTATATTAGGTTCTTTATTTGTCATTTATTTTCACAAAAAATCTAAAACATTTTTAATTGTTTTATCCATATCTCGATACCTATAATTTGCCAATCTTCATAGAAAATATACATTATCTAATTTTTTAGCATCAACTTCATATTTTTCTAATATTTCAAGATCTTTAGTTGTCCTAATTGGATATGATTTTATATCTCATATTCATGGATATTCTTTTAAAATAACTGTTTTATTTAGGTTATATGTGTTTGATAATGGATAGAATTTTTTCATTTCTGTAATTCTTGTCCACTCATAATCATTTGGGTAATTAACACTTATAGCATCTTGAAAACTTTGTACATCAAGAGTTTCAAATTTAAATAATGTTTTTCTATATCATAATTCTCAATATTTATAATCAAAAAATTCATCTATGGGTGAGGTTACATAAAGTTTATCATATTCTAATTCTCAGATAATATCTTTATAATCACAGTTTAACATTACTTTAATATGCTTATTATCCAACATATTTTCAAACATCTTTGTATATCATTCAGCAGGCAATCATTGGTATTTTTGATTCGGAAAGTAACGATTATCTCTAGATATCACGACAGGAACTCTTTTCATTACTTCTGGATTAATTTCGTTTTCTTCGATTCATCGTTGTTTCATAGTATAAAATTTGAAAATCTTCTCATAAATATAATTGGCAAGAAAAGATAATTCTTCATTATTTTCTTCTTTTGCCTTTTCTTTTATTTCTCCAATAGTAACTTTTGAGTTATATTTATAATATTTTAATAATAATTCTTCTAATTTTTCTGCATATTTCTGTGGACAACACTTGTATAGTGAATTGAAATTAAAAGGGATAGGAACAGTATTTCCGTCAATAAATCATAATACTTTGTGCTGATAAACAGTAAAATCAGTAAATCTATTTAAATAATCCCAAACTTCTTTCATTTCAGTATGAAATATATGTGGTCAATATTTATGTACAAGAATTCAATTCTCATCATAATAATCATAACAGTTTCATCCAATATGATTTCTTTTCTCAATAATAAGAACATCTTCTCCTTTTTCTGCTAATTTTTGAGCTAAGACTATTCATGAAAGTCATGCTCATATAACTATATTTTTGATTCTCATCTGAATTCTTATTATTTAATAAACAAAAAAATCCAACAAAATAAACTTTGTCGGATTGTATAAATGATTTGGCAATAACCTTATAATTATGAATATCTAAAATTCAAGATAATGTTTAATATTAAACATTAAAAGCTAGAGTAATAACTCTAGCTTTTAAATAACGAAGTAAGATAACAAAATCCATACCATATACCATTTATAATGGCAACAAGAGCGATAATAATAGCGACAAGGAGTATAACCCCAAACAGGTCATGTAGGAATTGATATTTTTCACACTCTTTTCTTTCTTCTTCAGTGAGAGGTAACCCTTGTGCTTTTAGATTTTGCAAATAACTTGCCCTAGATTTACTTTGATTTAATACAACTTCTTTACTCATAAATGTTTGCTTTTTTGTTTATGAAACTTTTATAATGAATTCATAATTCAATTTCAATTAATAATTCTTTATAAAATTATTTGAATAAATAAAAAATATATTTATATAACCATTATTATCTTTTAACCTTTTAACATAAAAATCATGGAAGAAAAAACGAATATGAAGTACGATTTAATCCCAATGATTACATGAACGGATTTAAATAGAATATGAAGAGCAAAATATATTGCTAGAAGTATGGTATTTGGTCTTGTTATTAGTTTATTTGAATTAGCAATATCTGCATTATCAGCAGCTTTCTTACAGCCATATTGATTAGATCGAATAACGGTTATTTTATTAATACCATTAGTAGTACTTGCAATTTATTGAACTGTTTATCTAAATAACAAAAGATTTCATGATCGCTGAGCATCATGATGGCGGCAATTACTTATGTTTATTCCAATTGTAAACTTTTTTGTAACTCTATATTTATGGTTAGCTCCATGAAATGAATGAGAAAATGCTTATTGAATACAGGCTGAAACAAAAAAACGAGAAAAGGTTTTAGCATGGGTGTTGCCAGTCCTTATATTTATAGTGGTTATATGAATCCTTGCAGCCGCTTTACTTCCAAGAATGAATACAGCACAAAATTATACAAAAGATGTTACTCGTAAAGCAGACCTTTCACATATAGAATCAGCTTTAGTAGTAACTTATTCAATGAAATGAGAATTTCCAAAAAAGGATGAAGCAGTTAACTGATTAGCAGTAAGTGCTATAAAAGATGATCTTAATTATGCAGGGTTAGATATAGTACCTGTAGATCCAATATCTTCTAATAAAAATTCATGATTATGAACTGCTACATCAAATTGAGAATATCTCTATATGGTTTCTAAAAAGAATACAATACCAAACGGATGATTTGTTCTCATGGCAAAAACAGACTCAACTAATAGTTCAAACTGGGTAGTATGTGAAAATGGTGAAGGAGTAATCGCCTGATGAACAGACTTGAAAGATATAAAGCCATGTCAATCAATAGTTAAATGAGATAGCTGTTCTAATTATAATTGAAATTGTACATATAAAGATAATTCTCAACTCAGATATGTGTTGATATGGTAATTTGAAAAATTGAATATTTAAAAGTTTAAATACTTAAATCCTTAAAAACTTAAATACTTAAAAAACTCTGAAACAAATCAGAGTTTTTTCATTAATATTAAAGAATAATATATTTTATGTCTTTAATAAATGCTTAGTAAAATTAAATTATTATACTCTAATTTTGACAAATCAAGAAAATAAGTTAATATATACTATAACTAGTTTATTGTAATAAATAAAAAAATAAAATGTTAAAAAAAATCTCAAAAATATTGTTATGAAGTTTATTCTTTTCTTTAATTGCTTGAGTTATTTTTTCATCAAAAACCTATGCATTAGATTATAAATATAATAATCTAAAAGTTACAGCAACTATTTCTGAAGATAGTTCTATACATATTGATGAAGATTATGAGGCGTTTTTTTATGTTCCAAAACATTGAATAATTAGAAAAATTTATAGAAATTTTACCTCATGATGAAAAAGATTTCATACAGATATTAGTAATATTGATGTAGAATGAAGAACTTTTGAAACAGATGAATACGATGGTGAAATAACAGTAAAAATATGAGATTATTATATTGAGCTTACTTGAAAACAAGATTATCATATCTCATTTGACGTATATTGATTGATAAGAAATTTTTCATGAAGTTGATTTGCAGAATTGTATTGGAATCTAGTATGATCTCAATACGATACAGAATTTGATAAAGTGAGTGCAGAAATAATCCTGCCTAAAGCATATACATGATTTAAAAATTGAGATATCCTTATAGCAACAAAGAATGAGAAATATACAGCAGAAGATTTTCCTTGAGTGATAGATTGGAGCCAATGAGATAGAATAATTATTGAATATGATAAATGATTGACAGTAAAACAATGAATAAAACTATGAATGAGATTCCCTAAAGATTATTTTACTTTTGATCATGAAAAACAGGCATCATTAATTTGAAGTATAGGACAAGAGTATCAATCAAAAAGCAGTAGTTCTAGCTCAGCAGGTTCAGTAGTAAAATTATTGTTAATTATAATTATAGGAGTTGTCATTTATTTTGTTCGTAAAAACGAAGATTGAATAAACCTAAAAGAATGAAAGCTTACATGAAAATATGCTAAACAGTTTCCAGTAATCGTTCAATATGCACCACCTAAATGAATTAATTCAGCTGAAGCATGAGTATTAATCCATCGTTGAATAACGCATAAAGATATGTTAAGTTTAATATATAAATGGGCAGCAGAAGGATTAATCAAATTAGCTACTAAAACTTGGGAGGAAGAAAATGAAGGTATTCAAATAACAAAATTAAAAGATATCCCATGAGATGCTCCTGAATATGAAAGAGAGTTCTTTAATGAAATTACGCCAGCAAGAATAAATGACAGTATTTGGTATGAAAATTTTCAATGAAAACTCAAGGATATAAGTAAAATAGAGGAATATTGAGTAGAAAAATGATGGTTTTATCCAAGAAAAGAATATCATATCCAAGATACACTTAGAGTAGTTATTTGAATTTGTTTTATAACAGTATTTGCTTCATTCGTACTTCTGATAGTATATCAAATTGATTTCTTTGGATGGATGATTTGAATCTCATTTTTTATGGCGTGGGCATTAATATTCTTCTGATCAATAATAGCTGTTTTATTAGAAAAATATTTAAACAGATTAAGATTAACAGAAAGCTGAGCAGCATTGGTTTCACATCTTGTATGATATAGGCAATTCTTAGCAACCTGTGATGAAGGGCCTCTAAGAACATGTTTAGCACAAGATCCATTATTTTTTAATAAAGTACTTCCTTATGCTGTAGCTTTTGGATTAGATACAGAATTTATCAAAAAAATGACACCAATTCTAAATGAATCGAATATTAATACAAAATGGTGTGATTGAACAATGGATGATATCTTATTAATTTCATCAGTTTTTGAGAGTTCTGAGCCTTATGTATCTAGTTCTTACCGATCTTCGTTTTCAGACTCGTCTTATGATAGTGACTCATGATTTGATAGTTGATCATCTTTTGATCATGATTTCGGTTCTGATAGTTGAGGATGATGTGATTGATGATGAAGTAGTTGGTAATTGTATTTATAATTAAATATAAAAATGATAAAAAAAATATTTTGATTCCTAATATTTATTATTACTTTTATATGATCTTCTATTATATCAACAGAAGCAAAAGATTATGAGTATAAAAATTTGGAGGTAACCGCTAATATTCTAGAGGATTGAACAATAAATGTGAATGAAGAATATACCGCAGATTTTTTTGTAGATAAGCATTGAATAATAAGGAATATTAACAAAAACTACAATGTTGATTGAGCTGATTTTCATATAGAACTTTCAAATATTAATGTATCTTGAAAAAATTTCATAACAACTGAGAATGATTGAGAAGTTTCAATAAAAATTTGAGATGCGAATATATCGGTTATTTGAGAACAACTATATGATATATCATACAACGTATATTGATTAATAAGAAACTTCTCATGAATGTGATATGCAGAACTTTATCGAAATATAGTAGGTTCAAAATTTGATACAAATTTTAATAATTTTTCAGCAGAACTTAATCTTCCAAAAGCATATACTTGATTCAAAGATGATGATTTTATTCTTTCTGTAAATGATACTAAATACAACGCAAAGAATTTTCCATGAGAAGTTGATTACTCAAATTGAGATAAAATTATCATAAAATATGATAAATGATTACCAGCTAAACATGGATTAAAACTAAGTATCAAATTTCCTAATGACTATTTTGTTTTTAATCATGAAAGACAAGGTTCATTACTTTGAAAAATTAAAGAAGTAAAGCATAGAGATTGGCATATTCTAGGGTTTCATCTCATAAGAGATAATGATTGATATCATTTTGAAATAAATACGGATGAAATATGGGGATATGTCGCATTTTTCGCTTTTCTGTGAATTATATTTTTGCTTATGGTATTAATAAATTATATTAATCACATAATAAATCGAATTAGACGTAAAATTTCAGCGAAAAGAGATTCAATTGTTTGAAAATTAACTTGAAAATATGCAGACAAATATCCTGTTATTGTACAATACAATCCTCCAGAATGAATTAGTTCGGCTATAGCATGAGCACTTCTTCATCGTAAAGCAAGACCTATTCATATGATTAGTTTGGTTTATAAACGATTAGATGCGTGATTAATAAGTATTAAAATAAAAGAAAAAAAGCATTTTTATGAAACTAAAAAACTTTTAATAAAAAAACTTAAAAAAATCCCAGATGATACCCCTAATTATGAAAAAAATTTTTTTAACAGATTCGTTTCTTTCAAAGAAAGAGAAATCTCGAGTGGATTGAACTTTTTCAATTTTAAATTAGAGAAATTAGAAAGCTATTGTAAAAAAAACTGATGGTTAGAAGATAAAAAATATTCGGCTGAGACTCTAAGGAGCTGGGCTTTATTAATAGCAGTTCTTGCATTTGTTGGTTTAATTATATTTTGAAACATTGAAAACCTTGCTCTATATATTTTGTTTTTTACAATAAGTATTATGATTATTTGTCTTGTATCAAAGATACTTTGAAGAAAAACGCTTAAATTAACAGAAAGTTGAGCGGAGCTTGTTTCTCATATTTTATGATATAGGGAATTCTTAAAATTATGTGATGAAGATAAATTAAAACATTATTTATCAAAAGATAGTTTATTTTATGATAAAATACTTTCATATGCAGTAGTATTTGGATTAGAAACAGAATTAATCAAAAAACTAGCACCACTAGCAGAAAATTTTGATAAATTATGAGTAGGAAGTTTTGATTTAAAAACATTAAGTGATGTATCATATATTATGTCTAATTCAAGTTATACCACATCACAGCCAAGCCATTATTCATGATGAGGTTCTTCTTATAGTAGTAGTTCATGATTTAGTAGTTGATCCTCATTTAGCAGTAGCTCAAGTAGTAGCTCATGATGATGAGGTGATTGATGATGAAGTAGTTGGTAAATTTTCAAATTTTTAGTCAGTTTTTTCACTTGTTTTTTGTCCTAATTTTACTAAAACTAAGTTTACATTGGTTATTTTTATTGAAATCAAAAAGTAAAATTAATGACAACACCAGAACAAAATCATGAATATGATGCATCACAAATTAGAGTACTAGAATGACTAGAACCAGTAAGACAAAGACCTTGAATGTATATATGAAGTACTGATTCTAGAGGTTTACATCATATGGTTCAAGAAATTGTTGATAATGCAGTAGATGAAGCATTAGCTTGATATTGTAAAGATGTAACAACAATCCTTAATGAAGATTGATCTGTAACGGTTCACGATAACTGAAGATGAATCCCAGTTGATCTTCATCCGAAGACATGAAAATCTGCATTGGAAACAGTATATACAGTATTACATGCAGGATGAAAATTCGATAAATGAGCATATAAGATTTCATGATGATTACACGGTGTATGAGCATCTGTAGTTAATGCCCTCTCAGAATGGCTTGAAGTTACAGTATATAAGAACGGAAAGATCCATAAAATGAGATTTGAGAGAGGTATCCCTCAAGGAGAACTCCAGATTCTTTGAGAGACAGATAGAACTTGAACATCAGTTACTTTTAAACCTGATGCAACAATATTTGAAACAGTTGAATTCTCTGAAGAGAATGAAATTGCGAGAATGAAGCAAGCTGCATACCTTACTCCAGGTGTTAGTTTTACGTTCAAAAATAACCAAACTGGTCATGCAAGTAGATTCATGTATGAATGAGGTATTAAGACTTGGTTAAGAAATTTAGTATGAACACAACAAGCTTTATCATCTGCTCATTATTTTACAGCAGAAACTGATAAATGTCAGGCTGAGATAGCATTCCAATTTGTTAATACAAATAATGATCATACGCTTTCATTTGTAAATAATATTCCAACAAGAGATTGAGGAACACATATTTTGTGATTCAAATCAGCTCTCTTAAAGATTATTAATGAAATCGGTAAAGAGAAAGAAAAGATAGATAAGAAAATATGAGAATTCCAATACAATGATATTACTGATGGACTTTATGGAATCGTTACAGTAAAGATTCCTGAACCTCAATTTGAAGGACAGACAAAATGAAGATTAGGAAACTCATATGTTAGAGGAGCTGTTGAAAACTTAACATATGATTACTTAAAACAATACTTTGTAGATCATCCTGAAGAATTTGATAAGATATTTGAGAAAGTTGATTTGGCTGCTAGAGCAAGACTTGCTGCTAGATTCGCTAAAGAAACTGTTCTTAGAAAGAATGCTATATCAGGATGAGTACTTCCATGAAAATTAGCTGATTGTTCTAAGAGATGAAAACATGGAACTGAGTTATATATAGTCGAGGGAGATTCAGCCGGAGGTAGTGCAAAGGTAGGTAGAGATTCAAAATTCCAAGCCATTCTTCCATTAAGAGGTAAGATTCTAAATACTGAGCAAGCTGTTATGCAAAGGATGATGGCTAATGCAGAAATTAAAGCTTTGATTACTGCTATTTGATGTGGTATAAAAGATAGTGTTGATCTTGAAGGTTTAAGATATGATAAAATTATCATCATGACCGATGCCGACGTCGATGGTGCGCACATTAGAACATTGTTATTAACATTCTTCTTTAGGTTTATGAGGCCTTTAGTTGAGGCTGGTCACGTATATGCTGCTTGTCCTCCAATCTATAAATTCAGTAAATGAGCAAAACATGTATATGTATATAATGAAGATCATACTCCTGATATGTATGGATTCTCTCCAGATGATAATATAGAAATCCAGAGATATAAGGGTCTTTGAGAAATGAATGCAGAACAACTTTGGGAGACTACAATGGATCCAGAAACAAGAATCTTGAAGCAGATTACAGTAGTAGATGCTGAAGAAGCAGATAGATTGTTTAGAATTCTTATGGGAGAAGATGTTCTTTCAAGAAGACATTTCATCTTAACAAATGCTAAGACAGTTAAAGATCTTGATGTATAATATAGTAAATATTTTCAAAAAAGACTAGCTAGAAATAGCTAGTTTTTTTTAGATTTAAATGCTTATTATGAAAAGAACTTATCAAATATCAAATTCTTAACAATTTTAAGACTATTAGATAGTTTCTGACCTCTAGCCATAGAATAATCAGTGTAGAGGATGGTATTTGGCACTTCGGCATATTTTAATTTTTCTCTACTGATAATATCTAATATTTCAGAGGCATGTGCCATTCAATTCATAGTAATTTTTATCTTAGGTAATGATGAAAGTTTAATTACTCTATATCAATTATGAGTATCAGTTAAACGTAATCAACTAAAGAAACTTGTGAAAATAATTCATATTTTCAAAACAATCTTTTTAGATATAGGCATATTTACAGCACTCCCTAAGAATCTAGATCAGAGTACAATATCTAATTTAGGATCTTTTTTAAACGCATCTAAGAAATTCTTTAAATCTTTTAAACAATGTTGACCATCAGAATCAAAAGTAACAACATATTCACATTTGTTAGGTTCTTGTAAGATAGCACTAAATCCTGTTTGAAGAGCTGCTCATTGTCATAAATTATTTAAGTGCTTAATAGCTAATACATCCTTTTCATCAAATTTATTAACTACTTTAGCGTATAAATCGTTACTACTTCAATCATCAACAAAAACAACTCAATATCATGCGTCTAATACTTCTTGAATAATATCTAAAGTATGATCAGATTCATTATAAGCAGGGATAACAAAGACGATTTTTGTTTTTCAAAAATCTCATATTCATTTATCGATTGATAATATTCTAATAAGTTCTGTTTGTTTTCTATCATTTGCTACATCTTTTCAATAAAGATGAACAACAGCATAAAATAGAAAAATAATAGAAAGATATACTAATAAATCAGCTCATCTATTTAGTCAGAATTTAATACCTATCATATTCAACCATTCAATCTTTAGTGAGAAGATTCACAATAACAAAAAAGCAACAAAGAAAAAACAAAAAGTTAATGTACTAATTCTTTTTCTTCTATAAATATTAATAACAGTAATTATTAGTGCAATACTCACTAATATTAAGAGTATCTGTAGATTTGTCATGTGAATAATAGGCATATTATCAATAATTCATGATAAAGCATATAGCGATACTAATTTTATTCTATATCAATGCAAGTAAAAGAAAATCGAATGCTTTTTTAATTTGACATTTTATATTACTTTTTCTATACTAACTGTGCTAAACAAAAAGATTAGAGTCTATGGATAAAACGAGAGCATTAAAGTTACTTGGAGACCTCCAGTTAGACTTAGTTAAACGCAAAAAAGGAATTGAGTCTAAAAAGGAAAAACTTGTTCAGAGAAAAGCAAAGATCATGGACAATGTTAAGTATCATGGAGGCAATCCCTCATCTTCTGCTGCAAGAGAATTGGAACATCTTAAAAAAGATATCAGTTATTTTGAGTATGAGATGGCGAGAATCCAAGAAAGAATTGACGCAATTAAATTTGCTAGAGCATGTTTGAAGATTGATCAACAGGAAGACTAGGGGAGGTATCTTCTCTAGTCTTTTGTTTTTATGACTTTTTAAAATTAGCTTTTACAATTCTAATATTAAAATGGAATGTTTTTACCTCTTCAAATTCCATATATTCTCAGAACTCTTCTCTTAAAATATCCACTTGCCAAGTCATCATCTCCAAAAACATTGAAATACTATTAATTTCTTTTGTTAATTCTTTTAGTTGTTTGAACATAACTCTATATAAGTCTAATCAATCATCTCATCAGACAAAAGCAACTTTAGGTTCCCATTTTTGAACATTACTAGGAGCATTATCTTCAAATGTTTTATTAGGAATATAAGGAAGATTTGCGACTAAAATAATATCTCTGTCTTTGATGAGTTCTTGCTCATTTTCTAAAAATGAGCAGAGATTAGATTTTAGAAATCTTGTATTATAACCATCTCATATTAGATTATTATAATTTTTTTCTGCAACTTTCAATGCTTCTTCTGAGATATCAACTAAAAATACCTCATCAAATGATTCTTTATTTTGCAGTAATACAGAGCATCATAATACTCAGCATCATGTTCAAATATCTAAAAGTATCTTTTTGTTATTCTCCATTTCTTGAACATGTTCAGTTACTGCACTAATCATATATTCAGTCTCAGGTCTAGGGACTAGAGTATTTTCATTAACATAAAATTTTGTTCAAAAGAATTCAACATATCCTAATAAATATTCTAATGGTTTTTCATCTTCTTCATATGCACGATAGTCTTCTCTAACTTTTTCTGCTATATCTTCAGGTATTTCTTGATCAGCATCTATCCATAATTCCGTTCTTGTTTTATTAAGATAATGACATAAAAGTTTCTCCAAAACGAACTTTTTTTTAAATGCTGGATCTTGGATAAATGACTGAAGTTTCATAGAAATTTTTTTTAAATTTAAATCAGTTTCTTAATATACTAAAGCTTCTAAATAAAACAAGTCCTAAAATTTGAAAAAAAATATTTTAATCTTATAATATATTGTATGTTTAAATAAATCCATATCTTTCATGGAAAATCTTATAAAAAATAATGATAGCTTAAATAAAACTAGAATCAATCAGCATAAAAAATCAACTGCTGCAAAGATTTTTGATACATTAGAAATTGATGTAGATAAAATGAAAAATTATATATGGGATGTTATTAAACAATTAGCATTCGAACCAGATTTTCCGTACAATTACTGTAATATTGCGAGTAAAAAACTACATGATAAACTAAAAAGTGATTGATATAATGTAAGGTTACAACACTCATATCTTGATGAATGAGTATGACATACCTTTGTAATATTAACAACCAAAAATTGAGAAGAAATAATTATGGATCCAACTTATTCTCAGTATGATGCAAGATATACAAAATGATTTTTATGAACGAAATTCCCTAATAAAACATTAGAGAAAAACAGAACAGAACAAAAAGAATTTATGGAGCTTCAAAAAAAATGGTTAGAAGCATGAGTTTATTATTAAAATTTTGTTGTTTTTATTAAAATAATAAATAGTATCTCTCTTGTTAGATACTATTTTCTCTGATGTTGAAAATACTTTGAATAATAATAACGCTTATTTTGCTAATATGGTTTTGGACATGGTTCATACACCAAGTATTTTCGCATTTAAAAATTACGAATAAGTGGAAATTATTCTTATGGTGAATAATATTAGTATGAATACTATTCCTCTACGAATGGTTATTTACGTGGTTATGAATTGATAAAGCAGCATTTTATATTCGTGATGCATTCAATATTACCTCTGCATGAGGATTCATTCTTTACTGATTGTTAGCTTTATTGGTTATTACATTAGTTTTCAGAAATTTAAGAGATAAAAAGATCCTTACTCAAATATTAGCAGTACTTATTTCAATTGTAGTATTGGCATTATGATGATGAGTATTTTGACTTTGATCTTTGTTGTGTTATTATCTCTTAGCTGCTTTTACTGAAGAAGCATTAAAATTTACAGTAGGTAATAATCATTCAGAAAAAGCAGAGGGAAAAACAATTTCAACATTATTATTGTTCTCACTAACAATGTGACTTTCTTTCAGTATAGCAGAGAATTTATTAGCATTTATTGTTCTACTTCTTAACTGATGAGAGATTACAACATGAATGCTTATTGCTAGATGATTAGTAGCAGCTTTAGTTCATTGTGTAGCAACATGAGCTATTGCTTTAGTATTGATGAAAATGAAAAAATGATGATTGCTCTTAAAATATATTGTAGCATTACTTCTCTGATTTCTAATTCATTTTATTTATAATTTCTCAAGTATTAACTGATATGCATGGGTAATTCTTCTTATTACAGTATTTTCTTTTATAGGTTTAAGCTATTTGTTGGTTAACCTTGATGAACTTTATGAAAAGCAATAATTAGCAAAAATAAGTAATTTATAACTTATCTGGAAGGATAAGTTAAATTTTTTATTTAAAAATTGCAAAATTTTTAAATCAGTTTATCCTTATATAGGGCTATCAATTTATTATTAATTGAATGAATGAAAAGAGTTATAAGAAAACTATACAAGTGATCGCTCAGAGATTCACATATTGCCTTTGCTATTTTTTTAATACTTGTAGTAATTTTTCTTATAACATTGCTTACATGAGCTTATGATGCTGCAACTCTTATGTTAATAGTATTAATAATAATCTTTATAGTAACGTTTAACAGATTAAAGCATACAGATAAATTTGTGAAATATATAGAAAATTGAACAATAATAGTAAAAGAAACAAAAATTAAACAAATTGTTTTTTATCAAGATAGAGATGAAGAATGACATACAATATCTTGATATTATCTCATAACATGATGCTGAAATGAAGAATTCAAAAGTAAGTTGTATCAAAATGCATATATGGCATGATCAGAAAAATTGGAAAATAATAGAAAATATGACGATTATTGAATAACTTTTTACCCTAATGATAGAGAATGAATATTAAAGCAAATTAATCAAAAAATGAAATTACTAGAAAATGAGTACAATTATACATGAGATAAAACTGAGCAAAAAAGAATAAAAAAAGAATACCAAAACTTATATGAATTTAAATTAAGTATCCTACCTCCTCATTTAGAAATACCTAATGTGGTTGAGGAGTGTATTAAACCCTATTGTATTGGCGATACGATTAAGGTTTATATTTCTCCTGAGAATAAAAAGGACTATTATTTGGATTTATAAAAATTCCATTTAAGAAATTTTCTGTTTTTGATAAGCAAAAAATTGCCATTTATTTGCAAAATTTTTAATTCAGCTTATAATAAGTTGTTAGGATTTTATTTAATAAAACATAATTATTATGGCAGAAACAAAAGAAACAAAATTTATTTTATGGTTTAATGAAATCGGTATTGAAGATGTACCTTTGGTATGAGGTAAAAACGCTTCATTAGGAGAAATGTATACTAACCTTACACCAAAAGGAGTAAATATTCCAAACGGATTCGCTATTACAGCATATGCTTACCGTTATCTTCTAGAACAAACAGGAGCTCAAGAAAAAATTAAAGAAATTCTTTCTGATCTTAATACAGAAGATATGGATAATCTTGCTGAAAGAGGAGCAAAGGTAAGAAGATTAATTAAGAATCTAGAATTTCCAGATGATTTAAGAAAAGCTATCATCGATTCATATAAAAAGATGGAAGAAATGTATGGTAAAGATATCGATGTTGCTGTAAGATCTTCAGCAACAGCAGAAGATTTACCAGATGCTTCTTTCGCAGGTCAACAAGAAACATATCTAAATATCTATGGATATGAAGAAATTATTGAAGCATGTAAAAAATGTTTTGCTTCATTATTTACAAATAGAGCTATTTCTTACAGACAAGATAAAGGATTTGATCACTTTGAAGTAGCACTTTCTATTACTGTTCAAAGAATGGTAAGAAGTGACTTGGCTTGTTCAGGAGTAATGTTCTCTATTGATACAGAAAGCTGATTTAAAGATGCTATTTTCTTGACTGGATCATATGGACTTGGAGAAAATGTTGTACAAGGAGCTGTAAATCCAGATGAATGGTATATCTTTAAGCCAACATTGAAAGAAGGAAAGAGACCTATCCTTTCTAAAAAAGTAGGAGAAAAGGCTATTAAGATGATTTATACTACAGATTCTAAAACACCAACTAAAAATATTCCAGTTCCAGCTGAAGATAGAAGAAAGTTAGTATTAACTGATGATGAAGTTATAAATCTTGCTAAGCAAGTAATGACTATTGAAGAACACTATTCAGAAAAGAAATGAAAATTCTGTCCTATGGATACAGAATGGGCTAAGGATGGAAAAACTGGAGAATTGTTTATCGTTCAAGCAAGACCAGAAACAGTTCACTCTAACCAAGATATGTCAAAATTAAAGACTTATGAACTTCAATGAACAGGTAAAGTTATTATTGAAGGTAGATCAGTTGGAGAAAAAATTGGTAGTGGTAAAGCACATGTAATTAAAAATGTAGCAGATATTGGTGAATTTAAAGCAGGAGAAGTATTAGTAACAGATATGACCGATCCTGATTGGGAACCAATTATGAAGATTGCTTCAGCTATTATTACGAATAGAGGAGGTAGAACATGTCATGCTGCTATTATCTCAAGAGAATTAGGTATTCCATGTGTTGTTGGAACAAATACAGGAACAGAAGTAATTAAAGATGGACAAGAAATCACAGTAGATTGTACTTCTGGAAGTGAAGGTAGAGTATATGAAGGACTAATTCCATTTAAGGTAAATGAAGTAGATCTTTCAAATCTTCCTAAAACAAAGACTCATATTACAATGAATATTGCTACTCCAGATTCAGCATTTGAAAAATCATTTATTCCAAATGATGGAGTAGGATTGGCAAGAGAAGAATTTATCATCTCTTCTTATATTAAAGTTCATCCATTAGCTCTTATTCATTTTGATGAACTAAAAGATCCTCAAGTTAAAAAACAGATTGCTGAAATGACTGAAGGATATGAAAATAAAGCAGATTATTTTGTTGATAGACTAGCTGAAGGTATTTCAATGATTGCTGCTGCATTCTATCCTAAGAGAGTAATCCTTAGACTTTCAGATTTCAAATCTAATGAATATGCTAATCTTCTTGGAGGTAAAGATTTTGAACCAAAAGAAGATAATCCAATGATTGGATGGAGATGAGCATCAAGATATTATTCAGAAAATTATAAAGAAGCATTTGGTCTTGAATGTAAGGCTGTTCTTAAGGTAAGAAAAGAAATGTGATTAACAAATCTTGATGTTATGATTCCATTCCCAAGAACAGTTGAAGAAGCTAAAAAGGTTGTAGCAACTATGGCTGATTATGGATTAAAACAAGGAGATGATTGATTAAAAGTTATGGGTATGTGTGAAATTCCATCAAATGTTATTCTTGCAGATGAATTCCTAGACGTATTTGATGGATTTAGTATTGGATCTAACGACCTTACTCAATTATTATTAGGAGTTGATAGAGATTCAGAACTTGTAGCATCAGTATATGATGAAAGAAATCCTGCAGTTAAGAAGATGATTAAAGAAGTTATTGAAGTATGTAATAAGAAAGGAAAGTATGTAGGTATTTGTGGACAAGCTCCATCAGATTATATCGATTTTGCTGAGTTCTTAGTAGAATGTGATATCCAATCTATGTCTCTTAATCCTGATACAGTTATTAAAACAACATTAGCTGTAGCTGAATTGGAGAAGAAATTAGGGAAATAATTAATTAAATATAATAAAAGAAACGGTGCTTATAAAAGTGCCGTTTTTTGTAAAATAAATTAAAAAATGTCAACATAAATATCGAGATAGATATCTTATTATTTTGATAAAAAATAAAATTAATGATATAATTAAAGGGGGAATTTTTAAATAGGTAAAATTATATGTGAACAGAAACTGTTAAGCAAGATTGGGAAGAATTAAGGGATGTACTTCAATCAATTATTGAGGAAGTTCTTCCAGAGTGAGCGACATTCGATGTCAGTAATTTTAATAAAGTTCAAACTGAAATATTATTTTCTTTATTAACAGAAGAAGATGAAGAAAAAAGAAATAAAATATGGGAAGATATTAATGGAAGAATAGAAAAATCAAGGAAATGATTAAAGAATTCTTATAAGCAAGTGTTATGTTTAGCAGAACAAATAGAGGCAGTAAAGTCGAGCAGAACACAATTAAGTGAATTTCAACAACAGGTTCTTGATTGAGATGATAAAATACTTGATGAGATAAATAATCTAGCATAAATTTTATATGTATTAGACTTATAATGGGAAAGGTGGATATTAAAGTTGATTATAAAAATGATGATTCAAATAAAATTTATAATCATGTAAAAAATGAATTTGAGAAGAATATTGATAGTTATTGAGAAAGAGATGATAAAGAAATTTATCAAGCATGATTAAATATTGTAAAAAAATATTTAACTGCAATAAAAGGTGATAGGAATAATAATTATTGACCATGGGCACTAGAGCCTCTAAATAATCTATATAATAAAGATCTTCTCCCTAAATATAAATCATTAAAATGATATGTATACTTTAGAAAAAATAAGGAATTAATTAATGAAATTGCAAATAAAATTGCTGATTGTAAAAAATTGGTTTTGAATAGATTAAAACCAAATAATGAATATGCAAAAAATATTAGAATGCAGAAAAGGTCAATTGAAGTGAATAAATGAAAAAAATATTTTGAACCACAAAGAGATTGAACGATAATATTCACAAAAGAATCAAATCCATTAAATGTGAAGATTCATGATGTTATGAATTGATTATTTAATAAATGAGAGGTTTATAATATTGATTATTCTTGATGTAAAAGTGAAAAAATAAGAAACAAAATAATTCAATTAACATGATGAACAGATAAGTGTTATATTTCATATGACCCTGAATCTAAAACATATCCAATAAGAGATAAATCATGACACCCCCTAAAAGATGTATCATGAGCCTTCAAAAATAGAGCTTTAATTTATGAAGGAGTAAAACTTATTCCTGGAAAAGTAATGGAATATAGAGCAGAGAATGCTGAAATGGCAGCAAAGAAAAAGTTGTTAGACGATAATGAAGCAACGCTTTGAAATATTAAATATGATAATCTTGAAATGGTTATGCCTGATGATGATGAAAAAACCAGAGAATGGAAAAACATGCACAAAGATATTATGCAAGATATCTATGAAAGCTGATTATCAAATTTTTTATGAAATAATGTTCAACAATTTGTTGAGGCTAATGAAAGAAGATTAAATGATATCATTAAAGAAGCAAAAAGCCAGAATTACCTTTTACACACGGATCCTGTTTCTAAATTATATTTTAGTTCATGATTAATGGAAGTTAAACTTGTTAATTGAAATACTGAAAAAGATATAAAAGTTTGGGATGAAAACGGAATTTGAACATATAATGGGGTTGATGCTTCTTGAAAACCTGTGAAAAGTACTGTTAGCCTGGATAAAAACTGAACACATGATATTTATAAAATCCTTGATAAACATGAAGATGAATATAAACAATTTTTAGTAAAAAGGTTAAAACAAAAATGGGATGCCTTTAAATGATTAACAAAGCATAATGATATTTTTGCTTGAAATTGATCTAAACTTGAAAAGTGAGATGTATTATTAGATGATAAATGAAAAGCAACAATAAAACAAGGATTATGAATGCTTGAAGAATTTATTGAAAAATTAAGAACTACTGAATGAAGATCTTATTTTGATGATTGAGCTAATTGTTTATCTAAAATAGTTGAACTAATCGAAAATGCTAATTATTCGATTGATAAAGGATGACCCATTAGAAAATCTGTTATAAAAAATAATCTTATTGCTCCATTAGCAGAAAATTACACAAAATTTACTCATAAGTTATGATTAAAAACTCAGTTTCAGAACTTGTTTAACAAATTGATGTTTTGAAGTGATAATGATCAAATAATGGCTATTAGATGACTTTCAAGGTGAGAAAGTAATTTTTGAGATGTAACAGAAAGTTCAGATGTTGTGACAAAGAAAATTTTAGATCAAAATATCGAATTAGAAGATGCTGAGATAAACACGTGTTTTCAAAATATAGATTTGCTTTTAAAAGTTGATGAGGAAGAATTATCATATGATGGGAATTGAACTTTAATTAAATCCCGCAAAACAGAATGTATAAATGATTTATACCGAGCTGCAACAACACAACCCGTAGATCAGAGAGTTTTTGCAATTTTATATAAATATTCTATGGTTCCCAAAAAATGGTGGACCAATCCAACATTAAAAAATAGAGTTTTATGAAAATGTAAAAATATTGCTGATCAATTAAAGGAAAAGAATTTTTTATTAAAGAAAATGGAACGTGAGGCAAGTCATTATGAAGCTGAGATGACAAAAAATGAGAAAGCTGAAAAGATAGCATTAGAAAAGAAAGAAAATAAAACAGAGGATGATTTGATTAGATTACAAGCTCTTACATTTTTAGAATCAAATGAAGAAGCAAGAAACGAACTTCATAAAACATCTTTAAAAAAGATGATTGACAGCCAAAGATATATGGATATCAATTCATTAGTTAAATTCTCATTAAAAGATACGTTTGTTAAGGAGTGAAAATGAGCAAAATGAGATATTTGAAAAATCTTAAATGATGTAGTTTGATATTGAACATTTGATGTCAGCGATGAATCGGTAAAAATGATTCAAGAAATTGCTACTGAAATAGCGATAACAGTAGTGGTAGCCGCTATAACTTGATGATTTTGAGGTGCTGTTGTCTCTGCATGATTACGTTGATTAGCATGAGCTGCAAGGTTA
>Ga0247611_10004257_pt1 | contig 20037 bp, 19 predicted proteins | sample 177DNAGHGhighgp2_FD_192422 | JGI IMG/M metagenome (GOLD analysis project Ga0247611, IMG submission 192422) | Sheep rumen microbial communities from Palmerston North, Manawatu-Wanganui, New Zealand - 1770 DNA GHGhigh gp2 | ecosystem: Host-associated > Mammals > Digestive system > Stomach > Rumen...
ACACTGCTCCGCCTTCCAGTTGAGGCCGAGGCGAATGACCCGCTGGGCCGGAAGATCGGAGAGCCGCTGTGCCCCGAGCTGGGCAAGGACGCGGCGTGGCTGGCTGACTTTAAGAAAAGCTACATCAACGATCCGCAGGGTGGACAGCGAGCCTGGACCGCCCTGTATCAGTGCCGTCCCCGTGTCGAGTCAGGCAACCTGGTTCGGCGAGACTGGTGGCGGTTCTATGACCCGGATGAGCCGCGGCTGTACGGCGCCGAGCTGGTGTCCGTTGACGCTGCGTTTAAGGCCGGCGATCAGAACGACTATGTAAGCATTCAGGTGTGGGGTAAGTCAAGGAACGACTATTACCTCCGCTACTGTTTGAATAAGCACCTCGACTTCCCCGGTACGCTGGAGGCCATCCGCTCGGTGGTTCGGTTGTACCCGCGGGCGAAGACGGTGCTGATCGAGGATAAGGCAAACGGCTCGGCCATCATCCAGACGCTGCAGCGTGAGATGTACTGCATCCCCGTGAACCCACTCGGCGGCAAGGTGTCCCGTGTAAACGCGATCTCCGCTGCCATTGAGTCAGGGCACGTGTTCCTTCCCGAACCGGCGAAGGCGTCGTGGGTGGTATCGTTCGTCGATCAGTTCAGCGCGTTCCCGAACGGCCAGCATGACGATATGGTCGACGCCGCGTCCCAGGCCCTGCAGCGGCTCATCTATGCCAGCGGATCGATTGAGAAGCCGGTCGTTGAGGAGTCTGAGCTGCGGGAGCAGAAGGCTGAGGCGGCCTTCAATAACCCCGATATTTTGTTTGATCCATACGGAGAGAAGAACGCATCTTGGGACTGAATAAACAGAGGATGACCGGCGGCTGCGGTGAGGCTATCGTCGTCGCAGAGTTTTTGAAACGAGGCGTACCGGTGTATCAGCCGGTGGTCGATATCGGCGCGGACTTGGTCGTTGATTTCAACGGAAAGCTGCAGCGCGTCCAGGTGAAGAGCTCGGTGGATGACAGGAAGAAGGTATGCTTCCATCTTGGAAGGCGGAACCCGGATAGGTCCGGTGGTCATTGCTGGCTCAGTTACGAGGATGGAGAGCTCGACTGGTATGCGATCTGCTGTCTCGGCCACGGGTACACGGCGTTGATCCCGGCCAAGTGTGCCGGGCTCAGTCTTACGTTCGACGGACCGGAGCTGAGTCAACGTCTGAAGGATATGGAGATCGGCACGGTTGTCGATCGGATACTGGAGGAAAATGAATGACTGACTTATTGTTTGGGCTTCTGGGCTTTGTTCTGGCGCTGGGCGTTTTCATGCTCGGCTTTTTTGTTGGCCGGAAGAGCCTGTCCGCTGCGGTTACGCAGACGGATATTGAACAGGCCGAAGCCATGCAGGAGCGCGAGAGGCTCAAGCAGGATCAGGCAGCGTTTCGGATGCTTACCGGTTATAACGCCGACATCGCTTACGGCCTCGCAAAGTTCCCCGAGGAGGACACTGAATAATGCCCGATAACTACAACAACAAGACCAAGGCGTGGGAGTACTACGAACTCGGCCGGTCGTACAACAACTCGCTCGTCCCGAATTTATACAGAACCGTCAACACGAACATCGAGTTCTTCGCCGGCAACCAGTGGCTGCATATCCCGCGGACGCCCGCGATGAGCCGACTCCCCCGTCCTGTATTTAACATCATCAAGAGGATCACCTCCCTCTTTGTGGCGTCCCTCACCTCATCTGCCACCACGATCAGCTTTGAACCGCTGACCTACTATGACGGCGAGAACCAGAAGGACCCCAACACGAACGCCGCGATCTACGCTACGGCGGAGGTGCGGAACCTGTTCGAGAAGTTGAAGCTCGACTACCGGGTCCGTGACGCGCTGTTCGATGGCGCTCAGACCGGTGACTACTGTGCTCACTTCTACTGGAACCCTGACGCTCTCCCATATGGCGGTGCTTTCGGCAACGCTCGCGGCGAGATTGAGATGGAGCTGGTGGACGGCGTCAACGTCATGTTCGGCAATCCGAACACCACCGACGTTGAGTCTCAGCCCTACATCCTGATCGTCGGCCGTGACACGGTTGAGAACTTGCGGTGGGAAGCTGAGCGGTTCAACAAGGTTAAGAACGGCATCGGTAAAGGCGGCACCGGTTCCGACGAGCTGGAGCGAGACACCATTACCCCCGACTATGAGACCGAGTGGCAGGAAGCCATTGGCGGACGGACCGAGCTGATCCAGGCTGACGACAAGACCGGCAAGGCCCTCTATGTTTACATGTACTCGAAGGTGACCGAGGAGAAGGAGATCATCGACGAAGAGACTGGCATGCCCGAGATGGAGGACGTTCTCGACGACGATGGTAACCCTGTTCCCCTGAAGGACGCCGACGGTAAAGAGGTCCTTGGCCCCGACGGCACCCCGATGTACGAGAAGCAGAAGGTCAAGCGCCTGGTTACGACTGTTCATGTAACAAAGGCTACCCGGAGCTGCAATATCTTTGAGGACGTCGATACTGGCCTGACCCGCTACCCCATCGCCTGGGGCAACTGGGAACGGCAGAAGAATCAGTACCACGGCCGTGCTCTGGTGACCGGCATTGTCCCGAACCAGATCTTTATCAACTCGATGATGGCTATGGTCTTCCGTCACCTGCAGCTGCAGAGTTTCCCGAAGACCGTGTACAACGCCGACCTGATCTCTCAGTGGAACAACGAGATCGGCGTGGCGCTTGGCGTCTCCGGTCTGCAGCCCGGCCAGGATCTGCGCAGCGTAGCCACCGTGCTTCAGCCGGCGGACATGTCCAACCAGATCGTGATGGCCATCGACAAGGTCATTGAGTATACGAAGGAATGTCTCGGCGCCACGGATGCTCAGATGGGCGACATGCGCCTGGACAACACCTCCGCTCTGATGGTGCTGCAGGCGTCATCTGAGGTACCGCTGGAGAACCCGAGATCCATTATGTTTGAGTGGGTCGAGAGTATCGGCGAGATCCTCCTTGACATGATGGGCACCTATTACGGTAAGCGTTACGTATGCCGGACCCGGGACTTTAATGAACCGGTTATGGGCGACGGCGGCGCCCCCGTGATTGACCCTGCCACCGGCACGATGAGAACCAATCGTGTGAAGCGCCGGGTCATGGAGGAGTTCGACTTCAGTCAGCTCAAGAACCTGTGGCTGAATGTCGCGGTTGAGGTTGGCGCCACTACCCGCTTCTCCGAGATCGCCATGGTACAGACGCTGGATAACCTGCGTCGTGACGGTACGCTGGATATCATCAACTACCTGGAGCGTATCCCCGATCGTCTGTTCCCGCGTAAGCAGGATCTGATCGATGATCTGAAGGCCAAGCTCATGGAGCAGCAGGCCCAGCAAGCCGCGGCTGCGCAGAACGCCATGGTGCCGGAGGAGCCTCCGCGAGACGCTCCCGGCCATGCCCGTCGCCCCGGCGGTGCCCCGTCGATGGGTGGCTCGCTTGAGGCAGCGAAGACGATCAGCAGCATGCCCGCTCGTATGGAGGCCATGTATAATGACCTCCCCGCCCGAGCGCAGCAGGCTCTGGTTGACCAGCAGCAGATATAAAAAACCAAAGAGGATCACCCAAACAGGTGGTCCTCTTTTATATGGCCCTTTGGCGTAATAGGTAAACGCGCCCGCCTCAAAAGCGGAGGGAGAAATCCGTGCAGGTTCGATTCCTGCAAGGGCCACCATATGTCGGATGACGTCAGCCGGCGCTGACACCGGTCCTGAAAACCGTGGGCAACCGTGAGGTTGTGGGGCTCGACACCTCCGTCCGACGCCAAATAACCGGGCCGGTGAGCGGAATTGGTAACGCAGCGGACTGTAAATCCGTGGCTTCGGCATTCCTGGTTCAAGTCCAGGGCGGCCCACCAAATGGAGTGATGCCCCAACAGGTAAGGGAGCTCCCTGCTAAGGAGTCGGCGTCGCAAGGCGCTTGAGTGTTCGAGTCACTCTCACTCCGCCATTTGGTCCTTTAGCTCAGGCGGTAGAGCGGCTGGCCGTTAACCAGCATGTCATAGGTTCAAATCCTATAGGGACCTCCATTCGCCTCTTTAGCTCAGTTGGTAGAGCAGCTGCCTCGTAAGCAGCAGGTCGTTGGTTCGACACCAACAAGGGGCCCCATATACGTTCTTAGCTCAGCTGGTAGAGCAGCGGGCTTTTAATCCGCATGTCCTGGGTTCGACCCCCAGAGAACGTACCAACGCTGATCGCTACAGCGTAAAAATTCTTTCTCGCCATGAAAGGAGAAACCCAATGAGCGAACACAACAACGAGACCCCCGTGGCTTCTGAAGAATTTGAAGCCTTTCTGCCGGAAGGCTGGGTAGAAGGAGACGACTTTTTCGACGTAGATTCCTGGACGGGTACGCAGGATCAGGCTGACGAGTCTGGTGCTGGTGACGACCAGGAAGAAGTTACGGAAGCCAACGATGGTACCGATAGCAACCTCCCTACCACGGAGGACAGCACGGATACCGAGGAGTCTGTGGAAGACGGAGACAATGCCCCCGCCATAGGGCAGGAGACCGCTCGACCCAAACTGAAGTTCAGCGCCCAGATCGACCACAAGGTTGAGGACGTGGAGCTGGACGAGACCGAACTGCCTACGATTTACCAGAAGGCCCACGTGACTGATCGCGTGAGAGCCAAGCTCGATAAGATGCAGCCCATCATTGACAAGGGCAACAAGCTGGCCAAGATCCTCGGGTACGACTCGATGGATGCCATGCTGGATTCTGCCGCGGACTCCTACCGTAAGGGTGAGGTGGAGCGGCTGACCGGCGAAGGTGTGCATCCCGATGTCGCGGAGGAGCTGGTCGAGAGCCGGACGAAACGTGCTGTTGAGTCTATGCCCGTCGAGAAGGATGAGGATGATGTCGAGGCGCCTACTGGGCGTGACTTCAAAGCCGAGGTGGCTGACCTGTTGAAGGCCCACCCTGAGCTTCGTGGTACCCAGCTGCCCGCCTCTGTCGTCAATGCCTGCGTTGTCGAGGGCCGGTCTCTGGTAGGTGCCTATGAAGAGCACATGCGTAAGCAGGCGGAAGCCGAGAACAAGGCTGTCAAAGCCGAGAACAAACGACTTAAACAGAACGCAGACGCCGCAAGACGTGCTCCCGTTAGAGGAGTCTCTAAGGGAGGCAAGACCAACACCGAGCCCGATGACCCGTTCCTCATCGGTTTTAACAGTGAACGCTGGTAATACCCTCCCGTAAACCTATCGGACGTCTGCGTGTATTTGCCATTCTTAAGGAGAGTGATTGAATATGGCAGGCGGTATCAATCTCGCAACTAAGTATTCAACCGTAGTTGACGAGCGTTTTACCCGTGAATCCCAGGCCATGCTCGCTCTGAACAATGATTATGAGTTCAAGGGCGACAAGACCGTCAAAGTTTACAGCATCCCCATCGTCCCCATGGTGGACTACACCCGCGCTGGCATGCAGCGCTACGGTACCCCCACCGACCTTTCCCGTAACGTCCAGACCATGACCGTGACCAAGGACCGCGCCTTTACGTTCATTATCGATGCGGGCGACAAGATCCAGAGCGAAATGGTCTCCGACGCCGGCCGCGCCCTGAGCCGCCAGCTGTCTGAGGTTTGGGTGCCTGAGTTTGACACCTACGTGTTCAAGACCCTGGCCACCGCTGCTCAGAACGCCGGCAACTATGCCAGCACCCCGCTGGACAAGACCAACGCCTACGCCGCCTTCCTGGACGGCATGGAGCGTCTGGGCGACCACAACGTGCCTGAACAATATTGGGCAGCTGCGTAGTAATACCGCAGTAAGTACCGCCTTAATTGCTGGGACACCCTAACCCGAAAGGGAAGGGCAATCAGCAGCCAAGCCTCGCAAGAGGAAGGTTCAACGACTATCCCGAAAGGGAGTACACCCAAGCGGGTGGAAATGGGCGGCCCCTCATACAGAGGGTGAAGATATAGTCTAATCTGCATGGAAACATGCAGCGGTGCTCTGCACCGAGCGCTGTGTAGCGAACAGCGCTGGAATGTAAATGGATAAAGGTCGCGTTGCTTTCTGTTCCTACAAGTTCGCCAACCTGCTGAAGCAGGACCCCGCGTTCATGAAGTATGGTGATCAGTCCCAGGAGATGATCCTGAAGGGTGTCATCGGCGAAGTCGATGGCTGCAAGATCGTTAAGGTCCCCTCCAGCCGTCTGCCTGCTGGTGCTGCCTTCATCATCACCCATGCCATCGCGGCTACCGGTCCCAAGCAGATGGAAGAGTATCGTATCCATGAAAATCCCCCGGGAATTTCTGGGTGGTCGCACCTCGTCAGCCACCCCGCGGCGTAATCCGTGAAAAATAAAAACCGAGCAAAATCGGTGGAGGTCTAAACCCAAGTATGAATGATTCTATTCGTAATCCTTCCGGTAACGATTCTCGTTTGAGAAAGCATCGTCGTTCCTCCTCTTTGAACTACGACGACGCCGACATCATCGAGATGTTCAGCAAGGATGGGTGCGAAGTGTAAGACATTGATCGCGAGATAGTAGAGAGTGGAACCCGCAGACGAGTCTACAAGACCGTGAGGTACGTAGCCTCCTGTGGCCACGAAGCTACCATTCGTTTGGGTAAGTACTTGAATGGTCAAGGTCGTATATGTCCTCGTTGTGTACGACCGAGGGGTGTAAGGCACCACGCCTACAACCCGGAGTTGACCGATGAACAGCGAATCTACAACAGAGACACAAACGAAAACATCATATGGCGTAAAGCCGTGTACGAGCGAGATGGTTACACTTGTCAGGTCTGTGGGGCCGATAAGGGTGGCGATCTCGTTGCTCATCATCTGGACTCCTATACGGATTTCCCGGATAAGAGATACGACGTAGCAAACGGTGTAACGCTGTGCGAGTCCTGTCATAAGAGATTCCACCACAAGTACACTTACCATCACAACACCCGCGAGCAATTCGAGGAATGGCTTGGGCATGATAATACCGAGGTAATCGGCGAGAGTAAAGGCTCGCCGACACCGTAACGCATAGGAGCTGATCCTGGTTCGCCAGACTACATTGCTCCCACGAGTGCTTGGCACCCTACCGCGTAAAGGCGAGGGTGAAGATATATGCTGAACTCATAGGAAACTATGAGAGCTATCGGATAAAAAGCCGATAGGTTAACATAATGTGGTCGAAGGTCGCTTTATTTACGACTGCTTCATCCTGAACGAGAAGATCTCTGCCGTCTACTTCCACGGTGGCCAGTCCGCCCTGAAGGTGCTGCCCGTGATCACCGCTGCTACCGACATCGGTAAGTCCACCATCGTGGTGAACGCCGTGCAGGAAGGCGCGAAGTGGTACTACATGACCGCCGCCACCGTGGCTGGTCTGACCGCTGTCACCGCCGGTTCTGCCATCACCACCTCCGGCTGGACCGAGCTCACTGCCAACGGCACTGAGATCACCCCCACCGCTGGTCACAAGTACATCCGTGTGGTGTCTGTTGACGCCAGCAACAAGCCCATCGCCGTCGGCGATGCGCTGATCAACGTCGGCGAGTAATCGCTGACAAGGGAGACAGAGGATCGTGAAGGTCCTCTGTCTCCCGACTTTCTTAAAGAAAGGAAGACCTAACTATGGTATCCTATAATGTTTATCGTTCAACCTCCTCCGGTGCCTATGTCGAAGGCGTATGTCTCGCCTCCGATGAGAAGCCGGTAGTTGGTATCGCAAACGGTTCCATCCTGTACGCAGTCGATGCGTCCAACGGTGAGACCACCCGTTACATGTACGACAAAGAAACGATGTCCTGGATCGAAGCTGAGTGCCCGTGTGCCGGTGGTGGTTCGGGTTCCGGCGGATCTGGCGGCGGCAACGCGAACGTCCTCATTGTCCACGGGACTGTTGCGGGTAAAGACACCCCTATTATCGAGCTGGACAAAACCTATGCAGAAATCGACGCCGCGATTGGAGCCGGTGCCCTCGTCTTTGTTGACCTGGCCGGAACCGTTAGGCTCCCGTTTGTGCAGAAAGCCGTTGCCACCGACGACAATCCAGCGGCACTGATGTTTTCCGCGGCCTTTACACCGGATGGAATGCAGTTGATATGTTTTTCGTTGAAACTTACGTCATCCGACAATGCCAGCTTGCTGCGGTATAGCCACGCCGGCGGCCTGGGCTGATAAGAGGGTAACCGGCCGCCAGCGAGCATCGAGATACCCCAGTAGGCTCTAAGATCTTCTCGTAGAGCGCGAGAAGGGTAAACAAAAGAATGCTCACCGAGGGAAAGAACCCAGTAGGCCGTGAGGATGGGTTCTTGAAAAGCTGCGACTCCGCAAGGCCGCGGCTTTGTTCTTGCAATCTGGTCTTCTGCATTCCTCGCGTTTGCGGGTGCGGGAACAGCAGTTGACCGGACCGACATGACCGACGATCCGTTCTGCCGCCCGGGCGGGGTAAACGGGGAGGTTCAAAGCGGTTGGCGCTTAGCCGAGCCCCGGGTAGAAAAGCGCTGAATACATTTGAACGAAAACGCCCGGCCGGCTATAGGGCGTGAGTAGACCCCGGGACGCCTCTCCACGATGCGCACCACCCCGGGTATTTATTACAGGAGACAGTCACTGGAAAACGGTTACTGTCTCTTTTTACACGGGGCCCAGTGGTTGCGCCCGGGTTTTTTCCTCCTTCCCGGCCATTTGCGGTGTAACTCCGCAACCCCGTTTTATATAACGAAAAAGGAGATGCATGACCTTGAACTATGGACAGTTGAAGAAACTCACTTTGCAGCTCGCCTTCTCGGAGAGCATTGCCGGTGAGGAGATTCCCTATACCTACAACAACCAGGCAGACTACATCCGTGCCATCCCCGGCCTTGCCAACGATGGCATGATGTACATTGCCACGACTGTCAAGAAGATCCCGGAGCTGGTTCCTCTGACTTCCCTGGAATCCGAAGACTTCGGCGCGTACACCCTGTACACCCTCCCGAAGGACTTCTGGCAGCTGAACAACGGCGGTCTGATCTGGCAGCGACCGGATATTTACGACATTCCCAGATATTCGTATCAGCGGTATCACGGGTATAAGCTCTATGCCCGGAATAAGCTGATGATCCCGAAGAACGTGAAGAACCTCGACGGGATGATGGTCGAGTATTACCGATACCCTGAGACTCTGGGGGATGACCCCGACGATCTCACCGAATTGGATAATACTCCCGAGACGCATTCCGCTCTTCCGTACTACATCGCGGCTCAGCTGGTTATGTACGACGATCCTTTCCGTTACGCCTCTCTGTCGAACGAGTTTGAGACCCGGCTCAGTCGGATCACCGAACCCGTGACGGTGGAGTATGCGCCGGTGGAGGATGCGTATTTTGGCTTTAACATGCCGGGGGTGTAAATGGCTTTCGTTAATCTTTCCCACATGCCGAAGCCAAATACAGAGTACGCGGTCAACTTCACGAACCTGAACGGCGGGTTGAACCTCATGGACCTGGAGTATCGTCTGAAGAACGACGAGAGCCCGGCCATGAAGAACCTGCTGTGGCGGGAGGGTGTGCTCTGCTGCCGTGACGGGCAGGAGTGGGTGACGCACGATGAAGAGGTCTCTGCCGGCATCGCGATGTACGACCAGCTTTTCAATGGGTTCCTCGTAGCCCATCTTCGGAAGACCACTCGTGTGGCTGGCCGAATTGAGGTCAATGATGGGCTGTATTGGTTGGACCCGAATGGGGACGAACCCTCGTGGGAGTTGATCACGGAGTTTGGGTCCGCATGTGACCGAGGTTCTTTTTTCCGGTACTTTGGCAAGCTGTACTACAAAGCCCCCGGTGTGTATGTAGAGATTACGCACACCGAGGGAACAGGGTTTTCCGGCGCGGATATCGTTGGATACGTTCCGATTATCCAGATCAACACCGACCCCGACTCCGGTGCCGGTACGCTGTATCAGCCGGAGAACCGGATCTCCGCCAGCAAGACGGTGTGGTTCAACGTCAAGCAGGGCGTGAACGTGTACCACCTCCCGGTGCAGGACATCGACAGCGTGGTGTCTGTCACGGTGGACGGCGTCGCCACTACGGCCTATACGGTTCAGAAGGCAGCGGGCACCGTTACCTTCAACACAGCGCCTCCCGTCACGAATCCCCCCACCAATAATACGGTAGTTATCACGTATTCCAAGGCGAACACAGAGGCTATGAGCAGTGTTATGGATTGCCCCTACGCCGCGACCTTTGGTGGAACCGGCGATCTGTGCGTGGTCATGGGCGGCTGTCCTGCTCAGCCCAACGCGATCTTCTGGAACGGCAACAACAGCGCCATGGACCCGACGTACTTCCCGATGGATCAGTACCAGTTCTGCGGCGACGTCGATGACGGCATCACCGGCTTCGGCAAACAGCAGAGCTTCCTTGTGGTCTTCAAGCAGCGTTCGGTTGGCCGAGTCAAGCAGGACACCCAGACGGTGGACGGACGGCTTACCATCGACATGCCCTATGTTGCGATCAACGACAAGATCGGCTGCGACTGCCCCTACAGCATTCAGCTGATCGAGAACAACCTGGTGTGGTGCAACACCGAGCAGGGCGTCCATATCCTGAAGGATTCCAGCTACGCATACGAGAACAACATCGAGTGTGTATCGAAGAAGGTCAACGGCGGTCCTACGAAGGACGGTCTGCTGGCTGAGATCCGTAACTCTGTTCCGGTGGCGTTCGATGACAACAAGCGCTACTGGTTGAATACCGGCGATCACGTCTGGGTGTGGGACTATGAGAACACATCCTACAAAGACCCGTCCTGGTATTTTATGACGAACATCAAGGGCGTCGCCTTTGCTGTTCACTATGATGACGTCTGGCACTTAAACAGCGCCGGGCGTCTTACTCATTTCGTTCGGAACTTCAAAGACTATGACGGGCCCATCGAGAAGCTGTACCGCTTCGCGACGCAGTACTTCGGTGGCTACGATCGGCTGAAGAACATCAACAGCGTGATCATCGTCATGCGTCCTGAAGTGAACTGCACAGCCAAGCTCACGTACATCACGGACTACGAGGAGCGCACAGACCTGACTCCTCTGGCCCACATCGCGTGGAAGCTGGTCCCCCGTAACCTGACGTATCGCTCTCTGGCCGGCGTCGGGTTTGGTCTTTCTTTCCGCCGCAAGCCTATGTGCCGAAGAGTACGGCATTTTACCATGCAGCTTGAGGACTCCGATATCGAGTCTGTTCCGGCTGCTGATACCGCCCAGGCTGGCGGCCATGAGCTGTCCATCGTGTCGGCTCAGATCTTTTACAACTATCAAGGGAGGCTTCGTTAAATGTCTCTTGTTAATAAAGTTCTTACCAAGCTCCGGTTCTCCAAGAACTGGAACAACAAATCGGATTTCCCCACCTATGAGATGCGGGAGGAACAGGTCCGTGCGGATATCCAGCTTTTGCACGACGAGACCCAGACCGCGTTCAACAATCTGGTGGACGATCTGGAAAGCTTGTCAGCAGAGAATATTCCGTTCGAGTCTTCCACCGAGGTGCCGGCCAGCAACTTGCAGGAAGCGGTAGAGAACGTACAGCAGCAGGTGGCTGAAGCTTCCGCGGCTATGATCCCCAACGGTTCGATCACCGATGAGAAGCTCGCGCCCGGAGTCCCGACGAACAAGGCGGATCTGGTGGACGGCATCGTAAAGGCTGACCAGATGCGGCTGCGGTTTAAAGAGTTAGATACCTCGACTCACACGCTTGGACTTGCGGATGTCGGCCATCTTTTATTCGTCGCGGCTATGTTTTATCCTGCCGATAAAGTTAGCATCACAATTCCTACGGACAGCAGCGACATCCCTGTAGGCTCGGTGGTCATGTTTTCAAAACGCGGCTACGCAGCCGACATTCAGCTGGTGTTTGACACTGAGAACGTGATGGTTTATTCCGGAGGTCTCCAGTATGCGAGTCCGATATCCGTAGCGGAAGGATCAGTTGGGGTGTTGATCAAATTGTCTGAGGACTCGTGGATGTTCTTTGACTGAGGGAAAGGGTAAGACATGAACAACATTATCATCTCGAATAAAAAGCCGATCGTCATCGGACGTCAGGGTGAGAACCAGGTCACCACGATTAAGTTCTCAATCGACGCTCTGTTCCCGCACATCCAGAACGCTACCTATGGTCTGGTCCACCAGCGCCACGGTGACGCCGCTCCCTACCCGGTCGCGACTATGGCTATCGGCGGCTATGTCAACTGGGTGATCAACAGCGCCGACGTCGGCAAGGTTGGCAACGGTACGGCCCAGCTGACTGCTTATAAGGATGGCGCGGTTGCAAAGTCCATCATCTTTACCACGATCACGCTGACCAGCATGGGCACGACTGATGCGCCCGACCCTGTTCAGATTTACATTGATAGGGTCGTTCGCGCTGGCCAGGAGGCGGTGAACGCTGCGGCGGATGCTAAGGAGTCCGCTGAGGGAGCTGCTTTTTCTGCCGAGGCTGCTCAGCGGATTCTTGACGACATCCCAGGTACAGTCGAAACAGAATTGACCGAGGCCAAGGAAAGCGGAGAGTTTGATGGCCCTCGTGGATTCGGTGTGTACGGCGGTCCTCTACACACTATTTTCCCTGCCAACAATGGGTACTACACGAACAAATTCGGCGACGTTGGGGTTGGCGACTTCGTAATTGGGCACGGTCCTGCGGCTGGCGTTAATACGCTATACATAATGAAAGTAACTTCCGTGAGCGGAAACTATTTAGAGGGCACCAGCGTCATCAGCCTTGTAGGTCCAGGGGGCGATGACGGTTATTCTCCCACCGTCACCGTCATAGCCATCACAGGTGGTCATCGTGTCACGATTACCGATGCAAGCGGCGCTCACACGTTTGATGTGCTGGATGGAACCCCCACCAAGATCTCGGATTTGACTAACGACGTTGGCAACACCGTTTGGGGCGGAACCGGCGCTCTCTTTAGGGCGGGCACGGTGACAGATCAAGATGGCCAGAACACAGGCTATTCCTTTAGTCGCACCTATTTCCCAAAAGCTGTTGTACATGATCTTATTCTCGGTGCGGAGCCTCTTTACGGCTTCGCCGCGATTTTTCGAATCACCTCCATTACAAGTACCGATATTATTTGTGAGGCCCCAGCACTTCAGGTGGGTGGCCCGACTATCCCCGCCGGTGGTACGACCGGTCAGGTTCTGCGGAAGAAAAGTAATGAGCCTTATGCCGTCGAGTGGGCCACGATTTAAGGAGGCCGCCGAATGAGTAAAGAAACAATCTGGTTTGGCCTTGACCGCTTCGGCTTTTCCGACAACGCGAAAGCCGCCATCATGGGCAACATGGGCCCAGAGTCGCGGTTCAATTCCAACAATGTTGAAGACCGATACCACAACGACACCGGCATGAGCGACGAGTACTACACCGCCGGTGTGGACAACGGCAGCTACTCCCGTGAGGATTTCCGGTACGACCATGGTAAGGCATACGGTTATGGCCTGTGCCAGTGGACCTACAACACCCGGAAGGCTGGCCTCTATGATCTGGCGAAAGGCCGCGGTGTGTCCATCGCTGATGAGCCGATGCAGCTCGACTATATGTGGCAGGAGCTCCAGACCGGCGAGTTCTCCGATGTGTTGGCTGTCCTTCGCTCCGATGCTTCTCTCCGTGAGATGACGGAGAAGTTCCTGATCAAGTTCGAGAATCCGATCGACAAAAGCCAGAAGGTGAAAGACTACCGCGTGAGCTGTGCCGAGAAGATCCTGTCAGAGTTCGCTGGGAAGACCGCTCCGGAACCTCAGGAAGACGAGCCGGCCACCCCGTACTGGCCGCCCCGTGTGCTGTGCGTCGGCATGGTCGGCGCGGATGTACAACTCCTTCAGTCTCTTCTGTTGTGCCACAACTACAGCTGCGTCGTCTCAGGCATCTACGACACCCGGACTCGCAACATGGTCATCGGGTTCCAGGAAGCGAAGAAGCTCGACCAGGATGGTGTCGCCGGGCCTAAGACATTCAAAGCTTTGGGGGTGATGGCATGAGCGTGACGTTCACTCCTCAGATGATCATTACCGCCGCGTCGTTAATCACCGCGATAGGAGCGATCCTTGCTTTCTACAACAAGGCGTATGATTTTGTGAACAGACAGAAAAAGCAAGACAAGCTGATTCACGAGATCCAGGAAGAGCAGGCGATCCTCACCTATGGTGTGTTGGCCTGTCTCAAGGGTCTCAAGGAACAGGGATGCAACGGCCCGGTTACCGAGGCCGTGCAGAAGATAGAAAAACATCTCAACGAAAAGGCGCATGAGCCTAAGTGAAAGGAGAACAATCTCATGGGTATTCTTGCAACCGTGGCCGGTATTACGGTCATTTGTTTCGCCATCGGTCTTGGTGTGAAAGCCTCACCCCTTGACGACAAGTTCATCCCCGTTATCGTCGCGACCTGCGGTGGCCTGCTTGGCGTCGCTGGTCTGTACCTCATGCCTGACTTCCCCGTGAATAACCTGATCGACGCGATCGCCGTCGGCATCGAGTCCGGTCTCGCCAGCACTGGCGCACACCAGGTCGGGAAGCAGCTCAGCGAGTAAACGAAGCAACGCCCTGTCCACCACGACAGGGCGTTTTATTTTTATATCAGAAGGTGATTAAATCATATGGCACTTCAGAATAGAGCAACTCTTATGAGCGACGGGGGCGGGGGCTCTAAAACACCCGCAACCAAGACTCCGACGTCTACGGCTGGTATCCCCGACATCAACAACTCCGGGTTCAACACGGACCCGTTACTGACGCCAATTTTCGTGGTCAGAATAATGGAACGACCAACCCTTCTGGCCCGAGTAACCTGACTAACCCCGCGAATGACGCTGCGAGACGAGCTGCCGCTGCCTATCAGGATGAGCAGGACGCCATCCTCGCGGCAACGAGGGGTAACCCCACCGCCTATGGTGGAGCCCCTGCAAGCACTACTCCTACGCGTACAACCCCCACCGGAGGCGGGGGCTCCGGTGGATATGGCGGCGGAGGTGGCGGCGGTGCTCCTGCCGCGCCTGCTACTCCGGCCGGTCCTACGGACGCCGAGTTACTCGCGCAGGCTTTGCAGGACGCAGACCTCGGTATGGAATATAACCCCTACACCTTACCCGACCTGCCCGAAGCCAACCCCGAGCGGCTTGAGCATGTGGATACAACCGATCTCCGCAACATGCTTCAGCAGATCGTGGACGCTCAGAAGCAGCAGAGCCAGAACCAAATCGACCGCGGTGTCGAGCAGGGTGTGAACGAGCTGAACCGCGCCATGGAAGACGCAGCGGCCCAGTACCAGACTCAGAGGGACCAGGCCACTGCCGACGAGATGCGGGCGTTGGATAACCAGGCGCTGTACGCTGAGGCCCGCGGTGACCGTGGCGGCATCGGCGAGGCCCAGTACGCCAGCATTCAGGCGGCGGCTGCGCAGAACCGTCGTGCCGTTAACGATGCGCAGGTCAAGCTTGGCACCGATACGGCGCGGCAGATCTCGGACCTCCGTTCTCAGGGTGAGTTCGAGAAGGCCGACCAACTCCTGACGATCACGCAGAACTACCTGTCCAAGCTGATGAGTTTGGAGCAGTGGGCTCTGGAGGCGAACATGAGTGTGGACGAGTTCAACTCTCAGCTCCAGCAGTGGGTGGATGAGTACAACCTGAACGCCCAAAGGTATCTCACCGACCTCGATCTGTCTACCGCTCAGATGACCGGCATCTTCGCGAACGGCAACCGCACTCTGGCGGCTCAGAACCAGCTCAGAGAATCTTTGGCCAACTCGGGCTCCGCCCTGTTGTCGGCTGGTGTTTTGCCGAGCAAGGAACAGCTTGAGGCTATGGGCATGACCGCCGCTCAGGCGAAAGCATATATCGCAAAGATGGCCGTGGTGTAACCGGCCGTCCGCAGGAGGAAACACATGGCATCATTACTCGATAAAATCAAAGATATCTTCAAGCCGAACACGCAGACTACGACTCCGGCGGCGACGCAGCAGCCTACCCCTGCGCGAACGACCACCAACGTGGCCAATCGTCCTGTGGGGACTCAGCGGGTATTTGCCCCAGCGAGTCAGCCCAGCACGGTTGCACAGCCTACGCAGACCGCTTCCCCTGTCAAGGCCCAGCCGAAGTTCGGTGGCGCGTCCAGAACAGTGTTCGGCAAGAACGAGACCTCCACCTCTCTGGCCCCGGTAACGAGTATCGGGTCCAAAGGGTCGCTCTCTGAGAGGGCCATCAAGAACGGTCAGAGCAAAGGCGAGGACTGGTCGAAGGCATCGACGGCCCAGAAGAAGTACAACGAAACCTACTACCGCACTCTGGACAATCCGACGCACACCAAGATGTATACCGATCTGGAGAAGGCCAACTCTAAGAATTTCCAGGAGCTGTATAAGTCCGGCCGTGAGAAACTCGATGCAGAGCTGAAGGACGTCGGGAAGCAGTACGGTAAAAACTCTAACGAGTACAAGGCTTTGCAGCAGTTCTCCGGGGACTATGAAAAGCTGCGCAATCAGTATCTCGCGAACCAGAGCTACGATGACGCCAGCCGGGCTTCTCGTCAGCTGGATCAGACGATCAACGATGTGTTCGCTGGGTATAAAAATGACCCGGGGTATGCGGCAAAAGTGGAGGCCGGTAAGAAGGAGATCCTCGGCAACCCGCAGAAGTATAAAGCCTTCACCCTCGGCATGAAGGGCGCCAGCGATGAGCAGAAGAATCTGCTGTACGCTGTGTTCGCCGATGAAGGTGAGAAGGGCGCGAGGGATTTCTACGACCGCTTCCTCAGCTCTACGGTGTCTCAGGTCGGCGCGGCTCAGGATTTTGCCAAGGGGATTACCGATGAGTCCAAGGCAAAACGCACGATGGCCACTGTCGGCGGTGCGATCGGCGGTATAGTCTCCCAGGACAGCCTGCTCGGCGGTGGCCTGCGGAAAGCTGCAGACGCCCTCACCGGCAGGTCCGAGGCGCTGGATGATGACGTCCTCGCCGGTGACTTCACCGTGCAGGACTCTGTGGACAACTATCTCCGCAGTGAGTTCTCTGGTATCAACGACGCCGACCTGCAGCAGTATGGCGGCGCAGGTTTCCGTGAGATCCAGCCGACCAGCGACTGGTTCAAAGACGCAGAAGAGAACGCCACCGACTATCAGAAGAACCTTCTCGGATACGTGTATCTGGCCAGCAACATGGACGAAGACGCCGCGAAAGGGCTGTGGAACGTCATCAAGGACCGCGACGCCGGCATCCGCGAGACTGTCAACGGCAGCCTGTACGGCAACGCCACCCGCGACGCCGTGGCCAGTTCCCTGTATCAGAATTATCTCAGCAACAATGAGATCGTGGAAGGCCTCTACAAGCTGGCCCTTACCACCGGATCCCAGGTCTCCCGCACCGCGCTCAGCTTCATCCCTGTCATTGGTCAGGCGCTGTCTCTGGCCACGATGGGCGCGAGCGTGTTTGGCGATGTCTATGACGCGACCCGTGCTGAGGGCCACGAGAAGGGCGAGTCCCTCGGCTATGCCGCTACGAAAGGCGCTTTTGAAATTGCGTCCGAATATCTCTTTGGTGGTATCCTGAAGGTTCCTGGCATTGCCGCGAATGCAGTGTCTAAGAACTTTGTCCGCAACATTACCAACCCCGCAATGAGAGTCGGTGCCCGCATGGCGAACCGCTTCATTGAAGAAGGTTTTGAGGAATATGGCACAGACTTCTTCGATCCGCTTATCACCAACCTTTGGCTTGGTGAGGGCGACCTGGCTCAGCGGCTGAAGGCCGGCGTATCTGAGCTCGACCCGTTGGATGAAGAAGCTCTGGAGTCCTTCCTGTACGGCGGTTTGTCTGCTCTGCTCCTCGGCGGCGCTGGCGAGATTTCCAACGTCCGCCTCGACAATTCCTACGCTGAGGCTGGCAAGGCGCTGAACACGGAAGCGGCTACCGACAAGCTGGTCGATACGATCCTCGGCAACCCCGTTGACGCCGCTGCGGCAAAGACCAAGGAAGCGAAGCAGCAGGTCAAGCTGTACGAGGAAGCCAAGAAGATCGCGCAGAACATCAAGGACGGTAAGTACAAGCCCACCGATTACAATGTCGGCGAGATGTTCATCAAGTACGGCGAGTCCGGCGGTGATCTCCTGTGGCTTGCAAATCCTGACACGGTATCTTATAATAAAGAAACCCTGACCGTGGACAACCTCATCGCCGGTGCGAAGTCTATGCTGGTCGAACTTGGCGGTGACGCCAAACTGGCCGAGGACATCGCGAAGGCGTCCCGCGGCGAGCAGATCAGCCAGGAGACGTGGCGGGCTATCCAGGCGGATACGAACGCCATGCAGGTCCTCACCCAGCTCCAAGGCAATCTGGACATGTCCAAGGATACGGCGCTCTCTCGGGCCGCCAGAGCCTCCACACGGGCCGGTACTGGCAACCAGGTCTACGATACCCTGAAGGCCGAAAACACCGACAAGACGATCGCTACGCCCGCAGCGCAGCGGTTGTACGAGCAGAACGTCGAGTGGGATGAAGCGCAGCAGATCGGCGCTCTGATTGACAAGGTCATGACTGGCGAGGCGATTACCGAGGATGAGGCTGAGCTGATCTCCGTTGGTATCCCTGCGGTCCGCTCCGTCATCCAGGAGATCACCGGCGTCGAACTGAGCGAGAGCTCTACCATCGGCGCGGTCATGACTGCGATGAACGACTTCGCGGCGCAGATGGCCAAGACCAAGGAGATGCAGGCCGCGGTCAAGGAGAGCACCAAACAGACGGCCCGTATGCCGATCCCGCCGGCGGCTTCGGGTAATTCAATCGGCGGCATTGAGTATAGCCATGATGATTTCGTCAGAGACTACATGGCCAAGAACAACGCGACCCTGGAGCAGGCTGAAGAGGCCTGGAACCAGAGACGCCTGGTAGACACCGCGCTGAGCGGCGAGGAGGAAAACAATGGCAAATGGACGATACCTGGTAACCCTGAAGGACGGGACGTCGGTGTGGGTTCCCGAGGAGCAGTATCAGAAGGTACTGAGCGGCGAGCTGGATCTGGACAGGCCCTTGACTCCCGAAGAGGAGAGGGAGATCGACGAGACAACGGATCGCGAGATGGAAAGATTCAGACGGATGCTGGAAGAGCGCCGGAAGAAATAACGAAATACAACACGAAACAGAGGGAATTTGTTCAGTCTGCAAAGGATGATGGATTCACCTCTGTTTCACTTATTCTTGGCGATCTGCGCAATTCCGCCGGGCAGCTCGTTAATGCTATGGTCGAGAACGGAAACCTGACCATTCGTTGGGATAACCCGACCGCGGATCCAAGACGAATTGAGCAGCACGAAAAAATACATCTGTGGCTCGACGCTCTCGGCGCTGACCGTGAGTCGTTTGTCGACAACGCGCTACTGGATATCTTCGGCGACAATTTGGACTCTCTTAATGCCATGATTAAGACCTATAAGAGAGTCTATAAGAACTCTTATGCGGGACTGTCTAATCAGGCCTTTGCGGACGCGGTCAACGAAGAGATCCTTGCAGACATATACGCTGGCTTGGATCTATATCACGCCGGTACCGAGGCGTATCAGCAGGCCGCCGAGATGTATGTTGTCAACGCTGGTCTCGAAGACGCGTTCTTCGGCACAGAGACAAGCTCTAACTACGGTGAGAGCTTCGATCGGTTCAATGTGGCTGATCCGTTCCGAGAATCGACTGATTGGGACATCCCGTCAGACGTTCGCCCCTATCCGGGTGAAAAGCCGATGCATGATCAGATGCCCAAGTTCTCTCTGTCAAGTATGGCCGAAGGCGGCAACTTCGATCTGCAGTATAATGACGCCGGTCAGCCTTACGCGCTGATCGATAAGGACACCGGCAAGCAGGTCACGGAAGTTACGGCCGGCATGATGGTCAACACGCCGCTCGGCAACATCGTCGAGATGGCCGTGGACAACGGCAACATCACGGAAGACGAGGCGAAGGTCCAGCTACAGATGCTGGCCGACGCCATGAACCTGATCGTCAAGTACAACGACGCCGCTGTCGTGTGGGAGGCT
>Ga0247611_10004258_pt1 | contig 20030 bp, 10 predicted proteins | sample 177DNAGHGhighgp2_FD_192422 | JGI IMG/M metagenome (GOLD analysis project Ga0247611, IMG submission 192422) | Sheep rumen microbial communities from Palmerston North, Manawatu-Wanganui, New Zealand - 1770 DNA GHGhigh gp2 | ecosystem: Host-associated > Mammals > Digestive system > Stomach > Rumen...
TAACCCCTTGTTCAGGTGTTGCCGATACCCGTTTCCCGTTCACCGTCACGCTTGCCTCCGGGCACCAGGCGGGCACGCGGAAACGCAGCGGGAAGGCGGCCTGCGTCACATCACGGCCCGGAAAATCCACAGTGAACCGCACCTGTTCGCGGAACGGATAGGCGGTTTCCTCCACCACCCGGACCGCAACGCCTCCCGCCTGCGCAGTGACCTCGCAAGGGGCATACACCAGCGCAGCCAGGCCGCCGTCCGACGTGGCGTACCACAGGTTCTGCGTGAACTTGGGCCAGCCCTGGTGCATGTTGGACAGGCAGCAAGGGTAGCCGTTGAGCGTGCCAAAGAGCACGTCCGTGTCGTCGTGCGGTGTTGAGAACGGGCGCCAGGATTTGGTGGCCGATACCTGGTTCACCTGCTGATAATACTGTTTTCCGGTATAGTCGTCATTCACCTGCGTGGGAAGGGCGTTGAAGGCCACCCGCTCCAGGTAGTCCGCCCAACGGACATCGCCGGTGATGCGGAGGATTTCCTCCAGGGAAAACATCATCTCCACCGCCGTGCACAGTTCGCTGCCGCGCGTGGGCTGACCAAAGTGCAGCTGCTCGTCTCCCGCCCAAAGGCCGGTAGGAAGCCCCACCGTGTGCCGGATGGTTTCCACGGCCTTGTCCAGGGCTTCCAAATCCCTGCAGTCATGGGAGTACTGCCACCACACGGCCGGCGCCTTGAATCCCTGGCCCAGGTTCACGCAGTGCACGCTTCCCTGCCGGGAGAAAATGCCGCCGTCCAGGAAGAGCGCCGTCCAGTCCGTGGTCTGCGCATGGAGCTGTTCGCCCAACTGAAGCAGCGCTGCGTCGCCCGTCATATTATACAGCCAATAGACCACTTCCAGGTTGTCCGCACCGCGCCATCGCCCCCAGTCCGTCCAATGGTCCAGCGGGGTTTCCTTGAGGTGCGCCGCCTGATAGGCAAAATAACGCTGTAGACAGCGCAGGACGCGTGCATCGGCCGTAGCCATGTAATACTGCTTCAGGATTTTGAGGGCCACCATCTTGGGCCACCAGTCGTGTGTTTGCCCGCGTTGCAAGCCATAGACAAACGGATGATCCACGGCCGGCCCCAGATAACCGTCTTCCTGCTGGGAGGCCAAGATGGCCTCCACCCAACGGTTGGCCTTGTCCATAAGCGCCTTATCCTGAAGGATATACGCCAGCGGCAGCAGGCCATCAATCCAATAAGGGCCCCGCTCCCAGGCATCGCCGTCACCGCCCAGCCATGCGTTGGACGGGCCCATCACCTGGGGATATATCTGGTCCAGATGGCCGGTGAGGCCATTTGCCTGCCGCTGCAACTGTTCCTGCAGCCAGCCGCCGGGCTTGATGGCGCCCAGCGGCAGTTCCGCGTACGGACTCTCTGTAAGCGGCGCCCGGTTGTACACCTGCGCCTGCACGGGAATGACCAGCAGGAGGGCCGCCAGCCAGCCAATCAATTTACTTCTCATAACGGAAAGGGAGCACAGCTTTGATATCGTCACTGGAAGCGCCTATAAGCGCTTGGAATTCACCGGGTTCCGCTACCCAGGCATGGGCGGCGGCGTCAAAGAAGGACAGGTCCTGCAGGCTCAGCGTAAACTGCACCCGGCGGCTTTCCCCGGGTTTCAGGTACACTTTCTCAAAGCCTTTCAGTTCCCGGGCGGGACGGGCCACGGACGCTTCCTGATCTGACACATACAGCTGAACCACCTCTGCGCCGGCCACGTCGCCGGTATTTTTCAGCGTCACGGAAACCGTCCAACTGCCGCCCTTGCGCTTGACGGAAGCATCGGCCCAGTCAAACGTGGTATAACTGAGGCCATGGCCAAAGGCAAAGCGGACGGGGATTTTCAGCGTGCTGTACCAGCGGTAGCCAATGAACACGCCTTCATCGTAATACTCCTGCCACCACTGCTCTCCTTCCGGCTTCACGCCCGGATACTGGCGCTCGGTCTTGAGCGGGCCGTCGGCAAGGGCGATGGGCATGGTGAACGGCAATTTGCCGGAGGGATTCACGGCGCCGGTGAGCACGTCCACCAGCGCATGCCCGCTCTCGGAGCCGCCATACCAGCCCTGCACAATGGCATTCACCCGGGAAGCCCAGGGCATGGCCACCGGCGAGCCGGAGATATTCACCACCACCAGCGGCTTTCCCACAGCGGCCAGCGCCTCAATAAGGGCGTCCTGCCCATACGGCAGCACAATATCCTCGCGGTCCGTGCTCTCGTTGTCCTGGTGGGCGCTTTTGTTGAGTCCGCCCATATACAGTACCATGTCCGCCTGGGCGGCAGCAGCCACGGCATCGGCAAGGAGTTGCTCCGCCGAACGGCTTTCGCTCAGGTTCTGACCGGTGACTACCTTATTATATACCGTATTGGTATCGCCCACGTAACCGCGTTCCCACACCACCTCCGCCTTGCCGTCAAAAGCCTCATGCAGGGCGTCCAGCGGCACAACTTCATATTTGGTTTTCAGGTTGGAGGAGCCGCCGCCCACCACCATCATCTTGTACGCGTTCTCACCCACTACCAGCAATTTGCCGCCCTTAGGCACATGCAACGGCAGCACGCCATCGTTTTTGAGCAGGACAACGCCATCGGCAGCGATTTGGCGGGCCGCAGCGAAATGCTCCGGCGAGGTGAACGCACCGAAATGCGGTTCTGAAGCCATGGATGTGCGGAAAATGGTGCGCAGGATGCGGCGGACTTTGTCGTCCAACTGTTCCTGGGTGGCCCGGCCGTCCCGCAGCCTTTCCAGGAACGGGCGCGCCAGGTGATAATTGCTATAACTGTCCGATGCCGCCCCGCGCAGGCCGTTGGTCCAGGTGCCCATCTCGATGTCCAGGCCATTGGCAACGGCCTCGTCGTCATCCCGGCAGCCGCCCCAGTCGCTCACTACCACGCCGTCAAAGCCCCACTCCCCTTTCAGGATGTCGCAGAGGAGCTTTTTGTTGTGGCAGTTAAACTGGCCGTTGTACAGGTTGTAGGAGCCCATGACGGCCCAGGCGCCGCCTTCCTGGACGGCTGCCTTGAAGGCCGGCAGATAAATCTCATAGAGCGTACGGTCGTCCACGATGGAGTTGGTGGCCGTGCGACGCGTCTCCTGGTTGTTCACGGCGAAGTGCTTCACGCAGGCAGCTACGCCGTTGGACTGAACCCCTTGCACATACGGAACCACCAGCGCGCCGGCCAAATACGGGTCCTCGCCCATATACTCGAACGTGCGCCCGTTCAGCGGCGTGCGGCCCATGTTGATGCCCGGTCCCAGCAGGATGTCCTTTTTCCGGTACCGGGCCTCTGCGCCGATGCACCGCCCATACAGGGCCGACATATCCCGGTTCCAGGTGGCCGCCAGGTTGATAAGGGCCGGAAAAGCCGTACAGGAGTCGTTGGTCCAGCCGGCCTGGTCCCAATCGTCCCAAAGCACCTCCGGGCGAATGCCGTGCGGCCCGTCCGTATGCCAGAGCTCCGGGATGCCCAAACGCGGTACGCCGGAACTGGAAAACTTGGACTGGGCATGTGTCATGGCCACTTTTTCTTCCAGCGTCATGCGGAACAATGCGTCTTCTACCCGCACTTCCAGCGGCTGGGACGGGTCCAGGTAGGCGGGTGTGTCCGACTTTTCCGTGCAGGCGAGCGCCAGCAGCATAGGGACAAGGAGGAGCAGTTTTTTCATATCAGGCTTGCTTGTTAAACGTATAACGGAGGGTCCAGGAGAAAGGCTTTCCGGGAATGGCGGAAAACGCATTGTAGGGTTCCAGGCACGCAATACGATGGTTGGCCCACAGGACCGTATGGGTGACAGGGACGTCGCCCTGAATGCGAACCGAAAGCGCGGCTTCCGTCAGCGTGAGGTCATAAGGCATGCCCTCCTGTCCGGCGGCGTGGATGTCGCCGGCATAGACCGATTCGCCCTTTACCAGGCCTCTGGAGAAACGGATGCCCCCATCCGTGAAGCCCACGGAGTCATATGCAGTGCGCCATGTTCCCTCGGGAGCAAAAGGAAGGCCGATACGGCGGGAAGGGCCCACGGCCAACTTGCCCATGGTAAAGAAATTGTGGTTGTACACTTCCCCCGCCAGCGGGCGCAGCGCCGTCAGGCAATGCCGGATTTCAAAAGATGCTTCTCCGGTCAATGCAACGGTTTTTTCGTACGTATACCAACCGGCGAGCCGGTGTGAGAACCGGACCGTATGCAAACCGGCTTGAACCTGCCACTCACCGGCATCCAGGATGGGATACAGGCGGAAGCGGTCGTACCCATTCCTGGGGGCATCCAGCAGGCCCACGCCTATCTTGAGTAGCGGACCCTCCGGAGTGAACACCGGCAGGAATTCTTCCGAAGGGCCCCGCACGGCGTCATGCATGGCAGGATCATGCACGCCATACCAAGGGCCACAACACTCCACCCCGTCAACGGCCAGACTGGCCGTAAGGCCGCTATGGTCAAAGCGCGTGCCTATATACGAGCCCTCTTCCGGGCCGTATAGGCCCCATTGCAAACGACGTGTTCTCAAATAATACATAGCAATACAAAAATAGGGAAAAAAATATTGTAAAATGCAAATTATTTCATATTTTTGTACCACAGTGCACCACAGATAGCCATTTTGCGCATGAAACACATTGGCAAGTATTATAAATGGGAGGTACTGGCGCTGCTTTGGGTGGCCTATCTCCTGAACCAGGGAGACCGTCAGGTATTCAACTCCGTGCTGCCGCTCATCCGGGACAGCCTGCACCTCACGGACAGTTCCGTGAGCCTCATTGCCGTATTCTTCAACCTGTTCTACGCCGCCATGGTTCCCATCGGCGGCTGGATGGGAGACCGTTTCTCCCGCAAGTGGGTGTGCACCCTGAGCATTCTGTTCTGGAGCGTGGCCACCATGTTCACCGGACTGGCCAATGGCGTGTTCCTGCTCATCCTCACCCGTTCCGTTGCCACCGGCGGCGGAGAGGCCTTCTTCGGCCCCGCCAATTACTCGCTGCTGGGACAATATCATACGGACACACGCGCACGCGCCATGTCCATCCATCAGACCTCCTACTATGTGGGCGTCATCCTTGCCGGCTGGCTGGCGGGTTATATCGGCGACCACCTGGGCTGGCAATACGCTTTCTACATTTTCGGCGGTGCCGGCGTGCTGTGGGCCGGCGTGATGGCCATCCGACTGAAGGATGCTCCAGAGGAAAAAAGGCAGATGCCTGCTAAGGTAAGCGTCCTGGACGGGTTCAAGACGGTGTTTACTACGCCCACGGCACTCATGGTCACCATCGGCTTTTGCGGGTTCATCTTTGTTATTACCGGCTACATGACCTGGGTGCCCACTTTCCTGCAGGAGAACTTTGGCCAGAACGGAGCCCAGGCGGGCCTCCATTCCATGCTGTGGACCTATGCCGCCGCTTTTGTGGGCGTGCTCCTGGCCGGAACGCTCTCCGACAAGTGGGCTGCCAAGGACCCTAAGAAACGCATGATTATCCAGGGCGCAGGGCTCATCCTGGGCGCGGCCTTCCTCCCCTTCATGGGCACCGTCAAAAGCATCTGGCTCCTGTACCTGTGCTTTGCCGGTTGGGGCTTCTTCCGGGCTTTCTTCGACGCCAACATCTATGCCGCCCTGTACGACGTAACGCCGGAACACCTGCACGCCAGCTGCTCCAGCGCCATGATCATGACCGGCTTTGCCGTGGGCGCCACCGCCCCCTACATCCTGGCCCGCATCAAGGAGACCACGGGCAGCCTGAACGCAACCTTCCCCATCCTGGGCATCATCTGGCTCATTTGTGGCCTGTGCTGCCTATGGGTGAGTTACAAATACTATAACCGCGATAACCAAAAAATAAGCAGCCATGCAAGCTAAAGATAAACTTCGGAAACCCAAGGCGGGGCTCCTCCTGATTGCATCGCCCCGATTCAAGAACCTGTATGGTCCCAAGCGAGGCACCTACGGCGAACGCAAGGACAAAGCCGTAAAAGAGATTAAAGCCACCATGGACTTCCTGGACCTGGTGGACCCGGGCATTGTCTATGAGCGCGAAGACGCGGAGAAGGCGCTGAACCTGTTCTTCGCGGAAAAGGTGGACTTTGTGTATGCCGAGTTCCTATCCTGGAGCGAGGACTTTGCCTGGATAAGGTTCCTTCGCGACTGTCCGGAAATGCCCATCCTTTTCTGCAACGTAGCCAAGCCCCGGATGAGCTTTGAGACCACCCTGGACGAGGACGATTTTGTGGATTACCTCTGCGCCGGTACGCTGGTGGGCTCGCTGGAAGGCTCCGGCAGCCTCAAACGCATACCCAGAAAGAACGTACGCACGGTCATGGGCACCCGCGCGGAAATCACGGAAAAAGTACGCATTTATGCCGATGCCGCCCGCACCCGCAGCATCCTGCGCCATTCCAACGTGGGCCTCATGGCCAACATGAACGAGGCCATGTGGAGTACCTACATTGACAATTACGACCTCTTCACCAAGATAGGCCCGGAAATCCATTACCTGCCCTACAGCGATTATGGCGCCGAGATTGACAACCTTACCGAGGATGAAGTCAAAGCCTACGCGGACGAGCTCACGTCCAAGTACAAGATGATGGACGATGTGGAATACGACAAATTCATCGGCTGCGTGAAGGCCACCCTCGCCATCAAAAAGCTGGCCCAGAAGAACGACATCGACTGCTATGTCTATAACGACATCGACCAGGCCACGTTCCGCACCGCCGGCTGCCGGGCAGGCTTCTACCCGCAGTGGTTCAACGAGAACGTAAGCGTCCTGGTACCGGAGGCCGACATTGGCGCAGGACTGGCCACCTACATCCTCAAGCTGCTGAGCGGCAAGCACGTGAATTTCACCGAGCCGTTCCACATTGAGGACGATTTTGGCACCTTTGCCGGCGGCCATGCCGGTCCCAACGACCACAACGACCCCGCCTGGCAGGACAACGTGATTATCTCCCGCGACGTCCGCTTTGCCAAAACCAGCTGGAAGTATGCCGGCGCCCCGTTCGCCTGGTACCGGATCAGCCCGGGCCTCAAGACCGTATGCGGCCTGTATGAGGAGGACGGCAAGTACAAGCTGGTCACCTTCATGGCGGAGAGCCTGAGCGAGAAAGACACGCCGCAGAGCAGCAAAAAACACCTTCTGGCCACTTACAGCCACACCATCTTCAAGCCAGTGGTTCCAGTGAAGGAACTCTTCGAGCAGGTGCTCCGGGTGGGCGTCACCCAGCACTACGCCATTGCCGACGGAGACTGGCGCCCGCAGCTGGAAGCCTTTGCAGAAATCATGGGATTTGAATTTTATAATATCGGTTAGTTATGAGTTTTATGTACAACCCGTTCCCTTTTCACGACCCCAAACCCGTGAACAGGCCGGAACTTTCACAAAAGACCATCGACTCCATTGTTGGCGGCGGCAACCAGAAGGTAGCAAAGGCCTTCATAACCGCCATCGCGCCCCAGGTGGAGAAAGAAGGCGCCATTGTGGCCTTTGACGGCTACACCAGCACCAAGTGGGACCTCCTGGTGAGCCTGCTGGCCCGCGAGTGCGACGTCTTTGGCTTCAAGATTGAGTTCGTGGACAGCTACAAGCGCACCTTCAAGAGCGGCGAGGAGATTGACGGCATCGTGGACCCGCTCCTTATCTGGGACAAGAAGATTGACCCCACGCTGCTTTACGGCAAGGTGTATCACGGCGGTTACATCGGCCTCATGGATCCGGCCAAGGTGGAAGCCTACAAAAAGGAAATTCCTGCCCTCAAGGCACCTGGAACGCTGGTGGTCGTTTATGGCTACGGTTCCCTCATCCAGGAATTCCGCCCGCTGTACGACGTAAAATGCTGGTTCGACATTACCCCAATGAACAGCATGCTGCGCATCCGCGCCGGCGAATACGCCAACCTAGGGAAAAAACACGCGGGCATCATCAACCGCACCATCCGCCGCTGTTATTATTGCGACTTCGAGAATGCCGTGCAACTCCGCAAGGAACTGTTCGCCACCGGAGAGCTGGACTGGTACTTCCTGGACAACGACCGCAATAACCTGCAAATGATGCCTTTCAGCACCTTTGCCGATGTGTGCGCCCAACTGGTGAAATACCCGTTCCGCGCCAAGCCCTGCTACCTGGAGGGCGTGTGGGGCGGCAGCTACATGAAGGAGAAGCGCCACCTGCCGGAGAAAATGCGCAACGCCGCCTGGGTGTTCGACTTCATTCCCATGGAGGTGAGCGTGCTGGTAAAGGCCGGCGAGGAACTGCTGGACATCAACTACTGTTCCTTTGTCCACAAGGAAGGCGTGGCGCTCATGAGCGAGAAATGCGTCAAGAAGTACCAGGGTTACTTCCCCATCCGCTTCAACTGGGACGACAGCTACCATTCCACCGGCAACATGAGCATCCAGTGCCACTCCGGCGGCGAGTTCAACGTGAAGAACTACAATGAGTTCGGCCGCCAGGACGAGAGCTACTACGTGGTGGTCACCGGCCAGGATGCCAAGACGTTCATCGGCTTCCGGGACGATGCCGACATTCCCGCCTTCTTCAGGGAGATTGAAGCGGCCGACACCGAGCACAAACCCTGCGACTACCTGAAATACGTAAGCTACGAGGAGTCCAAGCCGGGCCTGCAGGTGATGCTCCCCGCCGGGACCATCCACTCCAGCGGCCGCAACCAGGTTATCCTGGAGATCGGTTCCCTGACCATCGGCTCCTATACCTATAAAATGTACGACTACCTGCGACTGGACTTTGACGGCAAACAGCGCCCCATCCATACGCATCTGGGGGAGCTCAACGTGCGTCAGGACCGCCGCCATAGCGTCATCCATGACCCGGACAGTCCCGAATACATTGTCCAGCAACCGCGTCTTGACAAAGAAGGCGAAGGCTGGAAGGAATTCATTCTGGGCGAAAATCCGCAGATGTACATCTCCCTGCGCCGCCTGGAATTCGAGAAAACCTGCGAGCAGGACACCAAGGGCGAGAAATTCCACGTGCTTACCCTGGTGGACGGCGACCATGTGCGCATCCGCAGCGTGGAACACCCGGAGCGCTATTTTGACCTGGACTTCATGGAGATTGCCTGCGTACCGGCCTCCATGGGAAAATACGTGATTGAAAACCTGGGCAAAGAGCCTATTTCCGTGCACAAGACCTGCCTGAGAGACGGCTATGAAAACGATCCTGCTTGATATAGGCGGAACTTTCATCAAGCGTTCCGACGGACGACAGTTCCCGATTTCCAGCGACGGAAGCCGGGACGCCATTGCCGACGCCATCCGGAAAGCCATCGGCCCCACAGACGGGCTGGACGGGATAGGCATGGCCATACCGGGGCCCTTCGACTACCAGCGGGGCATCTTCCGGATGGAGCACAAGTTCGCCGCCGTCAACGGTGAAGCCTTTCGTGAACTGGCCGGCATTCCGGACCGGATTATCCTCCGTTTCCATCACGACGTTAACGCGGTCCTGCTGGGCGCCCTTCGCATGCTAAAGCTGGATAATGCCGCCCTGGTAACGCTGGGAACCGGCTTGGGCTTCGCCTACGCCGTGAACGGCCAGGTGCAGTACAACGATAAAGGCTCCCCCGCACGCAGCCTGTGGAACCTCCCCTGCCAAGGCGGCATCCTGGAAGATTTTGCCAGCGCCCGCGGCATCCGCATCGCCTACGCCCGCATGACGGGAGACGGTTTTCAAAGCGCCCATTCCGTTGCCCGCAAGGCCTATGCAGGAGAAGCCGCCGCCCAGGCCGTATACCAGAGGATGGGCGAGCTTTTGGGAGAACATCTCCGTTCCCTTCAGGAAGAACTGGGCTTCACCACCCTCCTCATGGGCGGGCAGGTGAGCAAATCCCTGGACCTGTTCCTGGGCGGAATCCGGGAAGCCCTCCCCGGCGTAACCATCCGCCAGGCTCCGGACGGGGCGGTTTTCGAAGGTCTTTCCTCCCTTTTTGAAAAACAATAAAACCCTAATACTATGACAACATTCAGAAAACTATTCTTCACCTTGCTGGTGTGCCTTGCCGGGATTTCCCTGCAAGCCCAGACCCGCAATGTGAAAGGTACGGTTCTGGACGAGAACGACACCCCGCTCGCCGGTGCTTTTGTCACCGTGAAAGGCGAAACCCGCGGTTCCATGACCGACGGTGCAGGCCGCTTCGAGCTCAGTGTCAAGAACACCGACGTTCTGGTAGTCAGTTTCTTAGGCTACGAAGACGAGGAAGTTCCCGTACGCGACCTCAAAGAACTGCTTGTGAAACTGGTTCCGCAGAGCAACCAGCTGGAAGAAGTGGTCATGGTGGCCTACGGCGCCCAAAAGAAGGCTTCCGTGATTGGTTCCATAACCACGGTGGACGCCCAACAACTGCAAGCCCCCATGGGCACCCTGTCCACGGGCCTGGCCGGCAAGCTGGCCGGCGTGGTGGCCGTGCAGCACAGCGGAGAGCCGGGTTCCAGCGCCGAGTTCTGGATCCGCGGCGTGAACACCTTCGGCGCCAACGCCTACCCGCTCATCCTGGTAGACGGCGTGGAACGCTCGATGGACCTGGTGGACGTGGAAGACATCGCCTCCTTCTCCATCCTGAAGGACGCCACCGCCACGGCCCTGTACGGTGTGCGCGGCGCCAACGGCATCGTCCTCATCACCACCAAGCGCGGCAGCGAGTCCCGTCCCAAGGTGAACGTGAAGGTGGAAATGGGCATCACCTCCCCCACCCAGCTGCCCCAGATGGCCACGGCCGAGCAGTTCATCAATTACCTGAACACCATGCAGCCGGGGGCCATTGACGACTACAGCCGTTCTATGTACCTCGCCAGTGACGAAGTCCGTAACCGGCTGGTATACCCTGACGGTGACGGGATTGGCATCCGCTACAGCGACCTGTACCCCAACGTGGACTGGATTCACGAGATTTTCAAGAGCCAGGCCATGACCACCAAGGCCAACGTGAGCGTGACGGGCGGCACCAAGCGCGTGCGTTACTATGCCGGCGGTTCCTATTATTTTGAAGACGGTATCTTCAACACGGCCAAGAACGACCGCTACAATTCCCAGATGAACTTCCGCCGGTTCAACTTCCGCACCAACGTGGACATCAACATCACCAAGTCCACCACCCTGGGCATGGACCTGAGCACGCAATTCACCAAGAAAAACCAGCCGGGAACAGGCCTGAGCAATATTTATAACTACGTGATGCAAATCACGCCCATCGGCTTTCCCAAGGTATTCAGCGACGGTACGCTATCCAATCCGGAGACGGGTTCCAACCCCTATAACATGATCAACAACATGGGCTACTCCACCATCAATACGCAAAACGCCCAGTCCACCGTCTCCCTCACGCAGGACTTCTCCGAGATTATCACCGAAGGCCTCACGGCCAAGGTGCAGGTTTCCTGGGATGCCCGCACCGCATCATCGGTGACCAACGGCATCCTGCCACGCGTGTATTACCTGCACACGGACCCGGAAACGCAGAAATACGACTATGTGGCCCAGAACAACACCGCCGGCTACATCAACGTATCCAGCAGCGCCCAGAGCGGCTACACCGTCCTCAACGTGGAAGCATCGGCCAACTATGAACGCACCTTCGCCAGCGCCCACCGGGTAAGCGGCATGTTCCTGTACTACCTGAGAGACCGTTCCAATACCCACCCCGGATTCGACTACTGGGAAACCTTCCCGCGCAAGAGCATGGGTATTGCCGGTCGCGCCACGTACAGCTACCGGGACCGCTATTTTGTGGAATTCAACTTCGGCTACAACGGTTCCGAGAACTTCTCGCCGGGCCACCGCTTCGGCTTTTTCCCTTCCGCCGCCGTGGGTTACATCATTTCCAACGAAAAGTTCTGGGACCCCATCAAGACCTGGGTGAGCCTCCTCAAGATCAAGGCCTCCATCGGCAAGGTGGGTAACGACCAGATTGGCGGCAGCCGGCGCTTCGGCTACAACACCACCATGGACATTACCAATATTGGCGGCTTCAGCTGGGGCGAGACGCAGCCCGCTTATGTGACGGGCGTCGCCACAGGTGAGATTGGCAATCCGGACATCACCTGGGAAGAGGCGCTCAAACGCAATATTGGTCTGGAACTCAATCTGTTCCGCGACCAGCTCAAGTTCCAGATAGACTACTTCAACGACGTCCGCTCGGGCATTTTCCTGCCCCGCGAATCGCTTCCGGGCGCCGTGGGCCTGCGGAAAACGCAGTACATCAACATTGGCAAAATGCAGAATGCCGGCTTCGACCTCAGCGCCCAGTTCGACCACACCTTCGGGAACGGCCTGCTGCTGAGCATGCGCGGCAACTACACCTTCAACCGCAACAAGCGCATCTATGACGACAAGCCCAGCCAGGTGTACCCTTACCAGAACACCGCCGGCTATGCCAACGGACAGCAGCGTGGCCTCATTGCCGAAGGCCTGTTCATGAGCCAGGAGGAAATTGACAGCTGGCCCAGCCAGTACAACTACACGCTTTATCCGGGCGACATCAAGTACCGCGACGTGAACGGCGACGGCATCGTGAACGACTTTGACAAGGTGCCCATCGGCTACACCACCGTGCCGGAAATCAACTACGGCTTTGGCATCAGCCTCAACTGGAAGGGCATCGACGCCAGCGTCTTCTTCAGCGGCATGGCCCACATGACACGCTTCATCGGCGGATACAACCTCTACGGCGGCGCCGCCACCAACGTGCTCATCCAGGGCCAGATTTTTGCCGATGTGGCCGAGAAGAGCTGGACGGTAACCCGGGACCCGCATGCGGAATATCCCCGCTTCTCCGTGGAACCGGCCAAGAACAACCAGGTAGCCTCCACCTTCTGGCAGAAGGACATGAGTTTCCTGCGCCTGAAGAATGCCGAAATTGGCTATACCTTCCCCAAGAAATGGACCCAGAAGGCTCACATTTCCACGGCCCGCATCTACGTGCAGGGCGTGAACCTGGCCACTTTCTCCAAGTTCAAGCTGTGGGATCCGGAACTGGAGTCCTCCTACGGCAATGTGTATCCCCTTACCCGCAACGTGAGTCTGGGTATTAACTTAGTGTTCTAGAAGCGTATGAAAAAGATATATGCACTGATGGCCCTGGCCATCCTCGCCGTTTCCTGCGATTCGTTCTTCGACATCAACCTGAAGGACCAGGCCACGCTGGAAGACACCATGAGCCGTTCTTCCACCGTAAAACGCTATCTGGCCCACCTGTACTCCTATATCCCGCGTGACGAGAACACCCGTGCCTACGAAGGCGGAACGGTGCTGCGCAGCGACGAATCCCTGAATGCCAAGTCCCAGTACGAGACCTACTGGTACACCGTGCGCCGCGGAGAATACGACGCCTCCACCACCAACTCCGAGGCCAATGCCAACATCTGGAAGCGCTACTACGTGGCTATCAACGAATGCACCACCTTCCTGGACAACGTGGACCTGGACAAGGAAGACTCTCCGGAGCTGGTGAACCAGATGAAGGGAGAAGCCCGTTTCCTGCGCGCGTACTACTACTTTGTGCTGCTGCGCCAGTACGGACCGGTGATTGTCTGGGGCGACCAGGCCGCCAGCCAGAACGTGATTGCGGACCAGCTGGACCGCGACCCGCTGGAAAAGAACATCGGTTTCATTGTAGAAGAACTGGACAAGGCCATTGACCTGCTGGCCATGGAAGTGAACGAGCCCGGCGTGGGTCTGAGCCTCTCTTCCAACAAGGGGCGCGCCACCAAGGGCGCTGCAATGGCCCTGAAAGCCCGTGTGCTGCTGTACGCCGCCTCCCCGCTGTACAACGGACAAAACGGCACCGGGCTCTACGCCGGATTTACCAACTCCCGGGGCGAGAAACTGTTCCCGGAATACAATGCCGCCAAGTGGGACGATGCCGCCAAGGCGGCCAAGGATGTGATAGACCTGAACCGGTACAGCCTCACCAAGGTGACTGACAAAGCCACGCCGCTGGAGAATGCCGCCGCCTCCTACCAGACCGTCTGGTTCCAGGGCTGGAACACCAACCAGGAGATTATCTGGGGATGGTGGTATCGCGCCTGGGGCGACGAATCGCTGGGCAGCGGCTGCGACATTGCCTATGCCGCACCGGCAGGCGGCAAGATTGCCCTGGCCGGTTATTCCCTCAACTCCCCTTCCCTGAAGCTGGTAGACGCCTATCCCATGTGGGAGACGGGCCGCTACCCGGTGCTGGGTTACTACAAGACGGCCGGCCTGCTGGACCTGTCCCGTCCCATCGTGGATGAACTGTCCGGCTACCGGACCAGCGGCTGGACAGAGAACTACCAGCAGGTAGTGGACGTGGACCCCACCTGGGCCCGGCCGTTCAAGGCACACAACACCACGGTGGGCCGCGACGCCCGTTTCTACACCAACTTTGTTCCCAACGGCTTCTGGTGGCCTTCCGCCACCACCAACAGCGGCGGCCCGGTCCGTTTTACCTGCTACAATTCCCCGGAAGCCACGGCCCCCTATTCGGCCACGGAAGCCTGCAACCGCGTGGGTTATGTATGGCGCCGCCTCTATAAGGCGGGCAATCCGCTGAAGGACCTCACGGCCGACTATCAGAGCGTCCGGTACATCTACCCCGCCTTCCGGCTGGCCGAGGTGTACCTGAGCTACGCCGAAGCCTGCAATGAGAAAACGGTCCGCGAGGCCGACGAAGCCATCCGCTACCTGGACCTGGTACGAGACCGTTCCGGTCTTCCGGGCATCCGGACCTCCTATCCCGAGATTGACTTTGACAACGCCGAAGCCGTTACTACCGTGAGCGGCGTATCCCGCACCGGCCGCGAATGGCTGCGCTGGATGATTCTGCAGGAAAAGATGTGCGAATTCGCCTTCGAGGGCCAGCGGCACTACGACATGCTGCGCTGGATGAAGGCGGAGGAAGAGTACAATACTGAGAACTGGACCCTGCACGTAACTGCGCCCAACTATGAGGATTCTTATGAGCGCGTGAGCGACGACTACATCGGTGGCCGGCCTTACTTCCGTGACCGCGACTACCTGTTCCCCTTCGGCAGCGCCCAGCGCTCGGAGATGACCAATTTTACCCAGAATCCCGGCTGGTAAACCTTAAACGAGAGCATTATGAAAAAGATATTCCTTCCTGTCCTGGCTCTGGTCCTGGCCGCCGCCTGCGTGCCGGACGAGCGCAACCAGTTCATTCCGGCCGACAGCTTCGGGGTCACCGCCAAGAGCCTGGTGACCGAGGCGTCCGTCCATACGGGCTCCTACACCGTGGGCATCGCAAAAAACGGCAAGGGGCAGCAACCCGGAACGGTTTTCATCAACAAGGACCAGGACGCCTACCTTCCCCTGTTGGAAGCCTTCAACAAAGAGAAAGGCACCCACTACGAGGCAGTGCTGGGGTCACTGATAGACGTTGAAAAACCGGAACTGAGTTTTGGCAAAGAAGACGTAGTGAAAAACCTGTCCCTTACCTGGGACCCGGAACTGATGGCTGCCTTCATGGGCAACAAAGAGAACTACGTGATTCCCATTCTCATCGACTCCAAGGACCTGGGCACATCCAACGGGCGTCAGTTCATGCTGGTGCACCTGAACCGCTCCAGCGTGGGCGTGAACCAGCTGTCCCAGGCTCGCACCATCGAGCGCAAAAAAGTGGAAGCCTCGGAAGAGAACCCCAACCCGGAACTCAAGGAAGACATCCTGCTGGACGTAACGGTCACCAATCCCATCAAGGGCGTGGGCATGACCTTCCCCCTGGTGTTGGATCCTACGCTCACGGAAAAATTCAACAAAACGCAAGAAATTGCGTATGAGACCGCTCCGGAAGGCCTTGTCACCCTCCCTTCCGACAAAGTGAGCATTGCCGATGGCACCTTAGGAGCCACCTTCAGCGTCCGCATCAACAAGGACCTCCTGCTGGAAAACGGCAAACTCAAAGATTTCCCGCCTTATGTAGCCGCCGTCCGGCTGGACAATGACGGACTCAGCGCCACCTTGGGCGGAAAACCATTTAACCTGCAGGGCCTCAGCTACGGGAATATGGTCACCTATATCACCATAGCCCCGGCAGAGAAAGGCATCTCGGTGGTAGTCCGCGAATGGGGCCTGTACTCCGAGGGTACCGCCTGGTACAGCGAGCTGGATGGCTTCGCCGGCGGTGCCGACCGCACCGTGGCCATGGATAAGGACTATGTCTATGTGAGCCATTCCGCCGCAGCCGGTGGCATCTATGCCCTGAGCCGCACCAGCGGAGCATTCGTGAAGAAACTGAACATTGGAACGGCGGCCGACAAGGGCTGTACCTTCCCGGTTTCCTGCGTGCGCACCATCAAGAATACGGCAGGCAACGACATCCTCACCTTCTGCACCCTCAAGGGCGACAGCGGCCAGCACCTGTTTGTCTATGCCTATGTGAACGGCACGGATGCCGCTCCGGTCCAGCTCCTGGACTTCGCCCTGGACAACAAGGGCGGCGTGGAAGACTGGCGCCGCTACGGCGACCGTTACACCGTAACCGGCACCTGGCAGGACGGCCAGCTGTGGTTCCAGACCTGGAGCGACGGCGGCACGGCCAAGACCATCGGCTTCATCCTGAAAAACGGTGCCATCACCAACCCGGCCGACCCTGTCGACTACTACATCGCGGGGCCCAAGGCCGGCATCAAGGATGTGGTGTGGTATCCCGGCTGGGACAACGTGCTCATTACCGAAAACGGCAAGGGAACGTTCTACAAAGCCGGTTCCGCCGGGCCCAACGGCTGGACCAAGTGGGACGAGGTGGAGGTCTGCCCCGAGCTGTCCCTCACCTACGGCTACAACTTCTTCGAGTTCCATGAGGAGCGCTTCATCGCCTATGTACAGTTGGAAGGCGAAAATGCCGTGCGCGGCCAGTTGGTCATCATTGACGATACTTCCCTGACGCCAGCCGACTTCCCCGCCCAGCTGAAGGCGCAGGCCAACGCACGGAGGTTCCCGCTCCAGCACGAAGAAGACTTCGAAGCCAAGTCCAGCGTGACGGCCGCCTCTTCCGTAGCCGACTGTACTGTTTGGGAAATCGACGGAAATACGTATATTGCAACCCTCATGCAAGGCTGCGGCCTGAGCGTATTCCAACTTCAATAAATGAAATACTTCGCTTATTTGATTGCTACGCTCCTTCTCTCGACATCCGGTTGTCGGGAGAAGGCAGCGTCGGCTGTGACCACAGCGCCGGCAGTAAAGGTGGAAATCACCGCTTGCTCGGCGCATGAAGTGGCTTTTACCGTTCATTGTGTCAACGCCGCCAGCCTCAGCTACGGTGTGGGGGCCACGGCCAGTGAGGCCGTAGCCTGTGCAAAAAGCGTCGCTACTGCCACCAACGGTCCGGCCGTCCTTGAACTGACCTGGGCGGGTCTTGAGCCGCTTACAGATTATATCCTCTCCGTGCAGGGCGTAGGAGCAAATGCAGAAGCGGGCAAATGGGAAACCGTGTCCTTCCGGACAGCGGAGTCCCGTGACCACATTCCTTCCTTCTCCAGCGTAAGCCTTGTGGGCTATTGGCACCGGGAGCCTTACTTCTGGGATGCCGCCCGTTTTGCCCCGCATGTGAGCTGGAAAGCGCCTGACGGCAGCGAACACTGGCTCTTTGAGGCCTTCCTTTTCCTGGAAGGCAGCGACTGGCTTCATGGAAAAACCATGGTCATCTCCCCCGGAGGGGAAAGTGCCGACAAAAGCGTGTGGCAGTATCAGCTGGACCTGTGGTTGGGGCCGGAAGGCTGTGTGAAAGAACTGGATAAAGCCTGTGGAGAAGCAGCCGCCCGTATAGGAGCGCCGGAGCGGAAGCGGGGCGTCATCATCGGCGTGCCCGACGCCATCATGTTCCAACGCTTCTCCGACAAATCGTCCAGCACTGCCTATTGGGGCGACGGCCTGGACTTCGCAAGCGTAAACGACCGTCTGAAGGCCCTCTACTGGTACATGGACACCGCCCGGAAGATGTTCAAGGACTTGGACAGCAAGTATCTGGAGCTCAGCGGGTTCTACATCACCTCCGAGGAGATTTACCTCCCTTGGGACATTGATGTAAACTGCAAATACAAGAACTGGGAACAGATTGCCCCTGCGCTGGCCAAGTATTGCCACGACGCCAACCAGGGCCTGTACTGGATTCCCTACCACATGGGACCGGGATACAAGTACTGGAAAGACCTAGGAATAGACCAGGCCTGGATGCAGCCCAACTGGTACTGGGACCTCAAGGCCGGAGAAAGACACCCCTTCTCCAAAACCATTGCCGCTATTAAAGAAGCCGACATGAGCGGGATGGAGCTGGAGTTTGAATACTCTGCCGTAGCCGCACAAATGACAGGCAGCACTATGGGTCCCGACGGTGATGGCCGCCTGGTATTTACCGAGGCCGATGTCCCCGCCCTCCAGGACCGCGTACGACACTACATGCAGGTGTTCAAGGACGCCGGTTTCTATGGAAAGAAGTCCATCGCCCTTTATTCCGGAACCAATGCCTTCACGCAACTGGCCACTTCCCCGCTTCCTGCCGACCAGTCGCTGTACCATGAGATTTGCGCATTCATCATAGGGAACGAACAGCCGTAAAATGCAAAACGCTGACTCATAAGTATTTACGCAAAACAGCCTGAGCATATTTACGCAGAGCAAAACACATAAAATGCTAAATATCAATCATTTCCATTTTACGCTCTTAGCGGCAATGCTGGCGGTCTCCTGCGCCACGGCACCTCCTGAGACCAGCGAGAACACCGTATTCCTCAACGAGGCCTGCATTGTCAAGGAAAGCCTCTGCGCCGCCGTCGACTACCGAACCGGTTACCTCGTGTTCCTGAGCCGGAATGTGGACGGGTACAATTACGCCGGCAACAGCGGTCTCTGGCGTCTGTATTACAACACGCCGGAACAGAAAGAAATAGAAATCACTGCAGCCGACGCTACTCCGGAGGTAAGTATGGAAAAAGACACCATCCGAATAGACTACTCCTCCCTGGGCGAAAAAGCCTTTGCCCTTCACCTGAGGATTTGGCCGGAAGACGGGCAGTTGCGGTTTGGGGCAGCTTTGGAGAACCATGAGCCGCACACCGTCATCCGCGAGCTGCAGTACCCGCTCATCGGCCATCTGCAACTGCCGGAAGGGTATAAGCTGCTCACTACCCATACCGGCGGTCAGCTGTTCGACGACCCCGTAAACAAGATTGCCGATGTAGACACCCGCGCGTTGTATATGACCCCGGCACAGAAGTTCCGTCAGTACGACCTCCAGTACCCGCGTAACGCCGCCAGCAACTGCTTTGCCTTTGTTGGGGCGCAGGACGGCCTGTACTTTGGCTCGCACGATACCTCCCTCCAGCAAACCTGGCATGGCCTCCGCTGCTATCCGGAGGAGGGGGAAATCGGCCATGTGACGGAAGACTTCAAGCACCTGGAGGCGGGTTTCTACCGCTATCCCAATGTGATGTGCGGGGATTCCTGGAGCAACGACGCCAGCGTGGTAGTCCCCTACACCGGCGACTGGACGGAGACTTCCCGCATCTATCGGCAATGGGCCAATACCTGGTGGCACCACGCCCCCGTTCCCAAATGGGTGCAGGAGCTGACCGGCTGGCAGCGCGTCATCTTCAAGCACCAGTACGGCGAGTACCTCCGCACATACACCGACCTTCCGGGCCGCATCGCCGCCGCTGGAGAATCCGTGGGCTGCAACGCCGTTCTGGCCTTCGGCTGGTGGAAGGAAGGCATGGACAACGGCTATCCCAACTATACCATCGACGACGCCCAGGGCGGAGAAGCCGCCTGGAAAGCGGCTATTGCCCAGTACCGGGCCCGGGGCAACCGGCTGCTGCTGTACTTCAACGGGCGGCTCATCGACGTGGAAAGCGACTTTTACCGGAACGGCGGCGGCGCGCAGGTAGCCAACAAGGACAACACCGGCCGCGAATTCACCGAGCATTACAAATTCACCGGAGAAGGCACCACGCTGGGCTATTACGATTCCCGCACCTTCGTCATTGCCGACATGAGCAAA
>Ga0247611_10004259_pt1 | contig 20028 bp, 12 predicted proteins | sample 177DNAGHGhighgp2_FD_192422 | JGI IMG/M metagenome (GOLD analysis project Ga0247611, IMG submission 192422) | Sheep rumen microbial communities from Palmerston North, Manawatu-Wanganui, New Zealand - 1770 DNA GHGhigh gp2 | ecosystem: Host-associated > Mammals > Digestive system > Stomach > Rumen...
GCAAATGTAAAATAAAACGCATTTACCTTCTGCCTTTTCAAGTGAAAAGTCGGTATGATTAACTCTTCGCTTGAATAGATGTCGATGAGCATTTCGTGGATAGATTTATTCTCATCCATCTTGCCACAAGCAGAAATGAATTGACCTACTGAAAGGGATAAGCATTCTGCCTTGCCCATCCCACTTGAAGTCATTAATAAGATAAGGCTTCTCATCAAAAGACTTGAAAAATCAAGGGCTTCTCTGATGATAGTCTTTGTAGGAATATCATCAAAGGCAATAGGTTTAGATTTCCTTATATTCTTATCAGACATATAAGGCAATTGGGGAACTTCAATCTCCATATGTTTATAGAATGCCTTGACTTGATTCATCTTATTCACGATAGTATTTTTACTATCAGTTCTGATGATATGGCATCTGAAGTTCACAAGCCTTGTTTTCAAGGTTCTTTTCTTCATACGAATCCCTTTTTCTTCTTCGGCTTCGGCTTCATCAATTAACTCATCAAGGCTTAACCCTTGCACTTTACAGTACTGGCGAAGTGTTGCTCTGTACTGTTTTACTGAAGCGACACTTAAATGTCGCTCATTTACGAATTTACTAAAGTAATGACTTTCTTCCATATTATCACCTTTATTCGGTTGCTCTTTAAAGGTGTCAATATATTGTAGTGGTGTAATAATATCTACTACGATATATTAACCAAAAAAGAGCAATTAGATAATACTATTTATTATATTTTGTAGTATATAAAGGTGATGTTATTACAAATTGTAGAAAAAGTATTACTTATGGTTTAAAAAAAGAATAAGCCAAACCTTTATAATGGTTTGACTTGATAGAAATAGATTTGTCTGCCATTTGTGGCTTTTATGATTTGGTTTGCATTGCAAGTATGGTAACCTTTTGTTGGATCATAGACTTTGAACTTGTAATCTCCAGTTACATTGTAGATTGAAATCCAATGACCAAAATTTGATTGGAAACCTAAACAAGTTGGTTTGGTGTTTCCACCAGTTTCTATATGAGCGATTACAGAGTATCCTTTGCTTATTGCACTTTTTACTGCATTGTATGTTCGGTTTATTTTTTCTACTTTCATTCCAAGTTTTTCTGCACCTTTGATTAGGTTGCTTGGTGTTGTTCCATCTTTGGTTGTGTTACAAGCATTTCTGCATTGTTTTTCTGTCTTGTAGGTTAAGATTTGTGTACTTGCATTTGCAAGACTTGTTGAGCCACAAGTCCAACCATTTGGTTGCTCTTGACCTACGAAAGCAGTTGGGCTATCGTATAAGTATGTGCAGTAATTAGGCAACCTTGAATGGTGTATGAAGAATTTTGCTTGATTATCAAACAATCCACAATATGCTTTTTGTTTCATTGTGTAGGTTTTGCCATTCATTGCTTTCATTCGTAATTCTTTTGGTTGCCCTTTTCCACTTTTTACACTTGCTTTCACTTGTTTCATTGCTTTTTGCATTTCTGCCTTGTCGAATCTGATTGTCATATGCTTTTCGCTCCTAATATTTCTTATACTCATCACAAACTATACTTTGCTCCATTCAATATAATTGTACAACTGTGTGCTAATAGTTGAACCAGTAAGACTTTTTACGATGATTTCCACTTTGGTATGGTCTGCACTTTCCCTTACCCCAAAGGCAATGTTTTGTTGCCCAGTTGTAGCATTAAGCCCCACCATAGTTACTGGATATGCAGGTTTTAATCTATGGGGTACTGCCCAATCATTGACATTTTTCCAAGCAGTTGTGAAACTGATGTTTGAGTTAATATATATCTTCAACCCAACCTTATCTTCCCATTCATAAATAGTGTACATTCCATTATTTGCACTTGTTTGTATGTATCCAGTTACTCTTACATCGATTGATTTGTTTTCTACATTGAAGTGTTGTATTCCCCAATTGCTACAAGTGATAGTCCAAGTTGCTATTCCATTTGCATTGGTGGTTGCAGTTCCAATACTTGTGCCATTCTGAAACAGTTCTACTGTCTTGTTGCTTACTGGGTTACCTAATACATTCTTGCAAGTACAAGTGATAGTGATTGTATTATTAATATTTGGATTGTAATTGCTTGAAACTAACTCATAACGATAATAAGCACTTCCCAGTATATCTGATAAGGGTACAGTAAATTTCACCATCTATAACACTTCCACATAAAGTTCTTCATTGGTATCATCAAAGCCAAAAGTTACACTATTCACTTTACTGCTCAATGCAGTATCAGTTTCAGTTTTAGTATAAAACCATTGGCTACATAATGTTTTCAAATCTGCATAAAGGTTTGCTATTGTACTCATAATCTAACTGCTCCCATATGTGATTAATTGTTGAACAAGTGCATCCATTACATTGATTGTAGTGTCTACGATAACTTCATTGCTACTGTTAGTTACTACCATATTTCCACCACTTGTACCAGTAACAGTAACCTTACCATCATTGGTAATATTGTTATGAGTATGGCTACTTGGTGGATAAGTAGATGGCTTACTTGTAATATCAGACCAATCAACAGACAATCCACTACCACTAACTTCACCAAACTTCTCCCAAGAGTAATTGCTACCATCTTTTACAGTTACATATTCTGCATAATTGTTAGTACCACTACCAGTTATCGCTACAAGGTAAATCTTACCCATTGTACTGGCACTTGCAGTAGGTAAAGTCTGCACCACAGTAACAAAGTTAATATCAACTAACTCTCCTAATTTTGTATTGATTGCACTATTAATAGATTCTTGAGTTCCAGTTGAATTGCCAATATTACTGTAAGTGTTATTATCTGTTATAGTGCTACTTGCTTGATTATGGCTTGTTGGTATCCTTGCATCACTTAATCTACTATCATTTCCTTGACAGAAAGTATTAGCACTTGTTCCAAAAGATCCAGTAGTGATGACACCACCAGTTGTAGTAATCAAAGGCTTATTTGCAGTAGTTCCAATTTTTCCATCATTGGAGATGTTGTTATGGGAGTGTGTGCTACTTGCCTTTCCACTTAAACTTGTATCCATCTCACTTTTTGTATAAAACCATTGCTCACATAAAGTTTTCAAATGTATATAAAGGTCGCTTAAACTTGCCATATTATAAATCTCCCCTACCAGTAATCGCTTGTATTAAATTATCCAGTTCTCTTAAAAAAATACTTGTTTCATCTCTTGCAGATAAATCATTTTCATAATCTGCTATAGTCATATAATTTCCACTTGTTATCTTGCTATCTATTGCAAGGTTGATTTCGTGTTGAGTAGCATTAACTGAAGTTTCCAAGTTAGTCAATGCAGATTCTTCTGTAACCATACCAGTCTGATGACTACTTGGATGAACATAATAATTTGCATTAGTTTCAACAGTACCCAGTTTAGTCTTTTCAGTTAAGGTATAATCATTAGAACTTAACCCTTTGCCAGTTTCAACATTGACTTTCAAGTCAAGTTTAGCATCAATCTCTGATTTAGTATATGTATCAACATCACCACCACCACTATGATCCATACCTTTGCCACTTGCATCACCACCAATTTGGAGTATAAGGTCATCACCATCTCTCCAAAAATCAATATGTGGCTCAAGTCGGTTCACTACACTATCTTCTTGAGTGGATAATTTATTCTGATATTTGAATTGTATCTGAACATTGCTTAATTTTATAGTTGCATTTGATTTATTACCATTGAAGTTGATACCTACCTTGAATCCTTGCTCACTTATTGAAGTATTTACAACATTGCTACTAAAGTTAAATAATGAGCAATCTACATCTATATGTCCTTGTGTAGTTAGGATATTTTCGACTAACATATAATTAGTCATCTCCATACAAGTGAGAGATATGTTGCTCAAGATAGGATAATTCACACTAACATTAGAAACTTGATAATCAAATGAAACTATAACATTAGTAATATCCTTTTGAGCCAACTTAACTAATGGTGATGATAAGAAGATAAGACTATCTTGCTCTGCAAGGTTAAGTTTTACAATGTTACTACCTTGCTTAAACCAGTTATTCCCAATGAAACTTAATGGCTCAAAAATGTATGGATTATCTGCAATATTCTCTTCATCAATAGCCAATGTCAATCTATCATCAAGAGTAGTGTCAATATCTCTTCGTTGTGTCTGATCCATATTCAACATCTTAATTCACCCATACATAATTATCATCAAACTTGTCATCATAGGTTACTGGTTCGTTCAAGTCTAACTGTTCTCTTACAAGTTTCTTTCTTTGTTCTGCAAGGTTCTGCTTAACCTTTAATGGAGCATCAATATCACCAAGACCAAATTCTGTGCTAATCATTGGTCTATCAGTTACATCAATACTGATTTTCCTTGAAGCCACTTGATATTCATTAGTCAAAAGTGGATTAACAGTTTTTGTTTCAACCCAATCATTAATACCAACTGGTGGAAGCCCTACACTTTTAACTGTAAAAGTGGTGATTGGTTGGAAATATTTCATCAAATTATCATAAGCCTTTTGTGTGGCTTCCTTGCTACCAGTTTCAGTTGAAAGGTTTTCCACTTTCATCTGCTCACCATATCGTAATATTTCATCAATTTTACTCTTTTTAGCATAGTTATAAGTCATTGTAGGATCATTCTCTTTCTTCTTGCTCTTGAAGATGGTTACTGCACTATTCATTAACTGGCTTGTTGGAGAATACTTTACATTGCTAATTCCAATGATATTCCCATCAAATCCTTCATTGAAAGTATATTTGATGTCCTTTTCATTGTCAGAACCATCAGTAAAAGTTAAAGCATCACCATTTCGCCATTTGTTATATTTAATGCTCCAATCGTATCCACTTTTTTCAAGTATTGTTTTCATACCATCAAGGATTGTCTTTCCACTTACACCAAGACTCTCCATTTTTGCGACTTCACCACTAAAGACTCCAAGGTCATACAATAACATCTTATAACTTGACTTATCCTTGTTATCATATGCTTTAGACTCATCTTCTTCAGTATCAATGTCATCGATGACATTTTGGAAATCACGAAGAAATGTTACTCTTTTCAAATAATATTTATTCGTAGATGTTTGGGCATAATCTGATTCGGCAGTCTTAATCTTGTCAAGCAAGTCTATTTCGTGAATATACTTTTTCCTATTCTGCCATACGATACCATAATCATTGTCGAACTTTCGACTATTACTTGGGGCTTCGCTACTCCAATCAACATAAATCGTTTTAACTTCCCCATTTCGCTTATTAACTGCATAATCTATCTTTAAATAGGCTTCAAAAGGATTATCTTTGTCAAAACCGTGTGTAATGGTGTAACTGTTGGTTATTTCCTTTTCACCAGTCTGATTAGACCCACCAAGATTCAATCCACTTCCTTGAAAGTTCTGATTCTTGATAAGATTAACTATGCCAGTTGTAGTTCCACTTTCAATCCAAGTTACATTATGGTTCTTGAGATAGTTAGATGGATTCTTTATCCCAGTAAAGTTCTTAACTTTCCTTGAAAAATTATCATCGTGTGCTATGCCCAGTTTTTTTATAGAAGCGATGTCAGAAGCCCTACCCTCTGGTCTACTCAAAAATATGAACATTAAACTGGCTTTCTTCAACTGGTCATTCTTGAACCAATCTCCAAAGCCAGTATAACCAGTTAAATCGGCAATAGTACCTGCACAAGCCCCCCCAAAGACACAGACCCACACATCATTCTTCTTTGTGCAACCATATGATTTGGGTTTGGTGTGCATATTACTGCCTACTGCTCCGACAACTGCCTTATGCCCAATGGATTGAAATGCTTTTGCGATGGCTTGTATCCTTGCTTTATCTTTTGCTTTTGTCTGTATATTGTCTGATACAATATAGAATGTTTTCTTTGTAGCCATATATTCATCTCCTTTAGAATGGTTTGTTTGGGAAATCAGTTATCTTAATGGGTGAACCATAAGTTTTAATGTAATTTCCATACCCATTTCGTGTAGTAGGGTCTAAATATTTGCCATTTACCTTTGCAAACACATGACCACCCTTTGAATTGTGAGAGTGGCAATATTTAAGGTCTGTTACTCCTTTAGCATTTAATAAGTTGAGTAACACTTCTGTTTGGCAACAACAGTTTCCTTTCTTTGTACTACAAGTTTTCTCTGCACTTTGGTAGAAATCCTTTTTATAAACATATTTGATTTTTGAGTAGCAGTATTGCCATATTGGTTTTATTGCACTATTCCCAGTAGCACTTGTAATCTTATTGGCTCTTTTAATCCAAGTTTCACTTGCCTTTGTACTGCCTTGAACAGTAACAGTCTTGGTTTCTTCAACCTTTTCTTCCCATTTCTCAACTCCTAATCCATAATGGAAATAAAGGTTAGGGTAAGTGTTCAAGAGTACAGTATCCTTATTAACACTATCATCATAAATAACAACACTTTGTGGTTTCAAAGTGTCTGCACCATTACGAAGAGTAATGCTACCCTTATTCACTTGAGTTGACATATTGCTCTTTGTCAATTTAGTATAACCCTTTGTCTTATAAGTTGCAAGATTACGATTAGTCCTATCAACTAATGAATCCCCTATCTTCAAGTTAGATTTCAAATAGATTTCATTATTATTCAACAAGAACTTTAAAGGGTCGCTATAATTGTTATAATTCTTTTTCAAGTCAATATGGGAACTGTAATCATCGTTTTCACCAGTTTGGTAATGGTTGATTGTAACTTCTGAAAGGCAATATCTTCTATCCAAGTCAATTAGTCGGTCTGCACATTCCATTGTAACCTTTGTCAAATCATCATCGACTTCACAAAGTGAGATGTAACCCCCAAAAACTAATTGTTGGTTGCCATTTGTATCTTTGACATAAAGGTTTATTTCATCACGATAATCAAAGATTAATCCACTACGATTAGCATTTGGATCTGTCGGCTCAAGCAACTCATCAAGTAGATGATAATACATAAACTCACAAGTCATAGTGTTTATGCTAAAGTCTTGAGTATGCTCTACTGTTGCTTTAATCATAGTGAGTTTATCATCCCTTGCATTATGTCTTGTGGCTTCCCATATCTCATACTTTTTGATTGCCAAACCAATGAATAAAGTGTTGGATGAGAGAACATATTCAATAGTGTTCTCCCCTTGTTTCAAAGTACAATACTGGTAGTTCCTACTGAAGTTCACATCAGTACCAATCATTGTCATACTGTTAGGTAATGTTTCGCCATTGACCTTGATTGTTGCAGTAGCCTTAAGATTGGATTCCTTTTTACTTGTTGATGTTTTCTTGTGAGTGTTTGCAAACAATAATTCCAATCTGTAATTTGGGCTTGTTTCCTTTGCATTGTACTTTATTTTGATAGTCATTTGCTTATCATTCAGACTTTGATAGCAACTCATCCCATTGAATGTTTTCTTCTCACCATTTATTACATTATTTGTAGTTATAGTTCCATTGTTAGGAGTATAATGCTTTTCAAAAGTCTTATCGTATCGGAAGATTTGACAAAGGAAATCATCTTCATCATAGCGAATACGATGAGTCTTGTTTGCATTGAAATTCCTTGTTATGTGTCTTGAAAAAGCCATAGTCTAATTCTCCCAATCAATGTCGATTACTTGTTGTTTTGCATTTAAGTATTCAAGGAATACTTGTTGTGGTTTATCCCATTCAGTTGATTTTTTCATATAGGGGATTAATACTGTTTCGGAACTTGCCTTTAATGATGTCAATGTAAATGGTTCTTGGTTTGGTCTTGCTATACACAACCCACAATCGCTTTTTTCGTTGTAGATGTTTGCAAAGTAGGTATCGGCGAAGTTGATTGTTACTTGCTCTGCAAATGCTCTTGAAGTGTCTACATCGTGGTTAAGTATTGCATCACCATCATAGTACATCAAGTCTTTGAGTATTATGTCTGTACTGTTTGCTCCAGTAAAGAAGATAACAAAGTCAATGTATTTAACTTCTGATGGGCAGTTAGTAAATGTAGCCCTTACACTATCGGTTGCAGTAGTATCCACTTCAACATCTACTGTCTGCTCCCATATACCATATTGGATATTCTCTTTTACTGGAACTGCACCTTTCTCATCGAATCCCCTTGCTTTAATCTTAATGTTCTCAAATGGGCAATCCAAGTAATCAATAGATAATGTGAAAGTATCATTGACTCTCTCAACATAACTTGAATAACTTGGGAAATTCAATGCTAAATTAGTATCTTCCTTGTAGATTTGAAGTGCATTATCGTTATCAATGTTTAGTATTCCAAGTTGGGAATTGGTAGCGACATCACCAATATTCTGATTGCTATCGGCTTCGTATAATTCAAAGTTATCCAAGCGAATGTTCTCACCAATATGCAGTTCTTGTTTGAACTGTTGAATACTTAATTGTGGATTGAATGTGCTATAATTCCCTAATACTGTTCCATTTTCATCAGTTACAGTAGTTTGTTCATTAGGGTTTTGGTCTATTATGAAACCCATTCCCCTTTGGTTTTCTACTGTTTCGCAGTAAACCCTATCAACAAGGTTCATTATCCTTAAATCATCTTGGCTATGGTTTAAGACTATGAATGGTCTGCCACGATAGAACTTCCAAGTGGTGTTTCCGAATTGGATTTCTGCATAATCATCATTGTAATGATTCAATGATAATTGTGGGTAGTTGCGAAGTTTGAAAGTGTTTACAGTAGCCCAATCACCAGTAGACTCATCATACCTTGATATTCTGATAAATCCACTTCGGCGATGGAACTCTGCCCTTACAAGTTCATTTCCCACAAATACTGGGGAAATTGCATTATCTAAATTTGAGAGATAAATTCCAGTTTCTGATGTAATTGAGCATCCCCCTTTATATTGGTTGTAGGCATTTGTAAGGAATGATGAATTAGCATTGAGTGGATCTTGTACAAAGTATAGTGTTCCTTCATTGGAGTGTCTTGTGAAAACAGTTCGTGAGTTTGGAACTGGCATAGGTGAACAGAGAGTCTTTTCATAATCCTTTACTGTTTCCGAACTCATTATATCTTCGTAGACTCTCATCTGCATTTGCCCAGTCAAGTTATTCAACCTTTCAAACCTTGTATTGTTATATTTCATCTCCAATTGGATTGCATACTTGTTAGCACTTTCCAATGGAACATCATTCAAGATTACTTTACCCCCACCAACTGCTCCTTGTGGTAGCATACCATAATCAATCAAACTTAACTGATTATCATCCAATTCAAGATGAATATTTGAACCGAAAGTAGTGCCATCATAATCGGCAGTAGATGGAGTAATCTCTGTAACAATAGATGGTTTCAAGACAAAATTATCAGTATACAATTTTGCATAATAAGGATGTTGGTTATATGCACCTACTGTATTCCAAGATAACTGTTCAGTTGTATAAATCTGAACATCATTTGCAAAGAAAGTAAATGTTGTTCCTTGCCTAATTATGTCCATTCTCCCAGTAGTGTTCTCAATACCATATATAGCATCCACTAATTCATCATCAATATATAATTCTATTTTATCCTTAAACAAGAATAAACCATCAAGAGTTTGCAAATTAGGATTATGACCAAATACAAAGGCACTTGCAGAATGTACTCCTATTGAAAGATTAAATGAAAGGTTATAATAATTTGAAGAGATAAATTCCCTTTCCATATATGAATATACTCCAGTTGAAATTGCCATAATTATCATTCTCCTAAAATATCATCACCATATGTAAAATTAAATCCACCATTTTCAAAGGTCATACTATTACCATCTTCAATATAACTGTTACCATCTGCAAAGATTGGCAGTATTGTATCAGTATTGATTACTGTTGAAGTGGTAATCAAACCAGTAGTGGTGTAATATCCACATTTATCAGTATCTGTACTGTTTAAAAAGATTTCCAGTTTCCAGTTCGGTTCATCATTACTTGTTGTAGTCAAGTCAAATGAAATCTCTGATGGTTTCAAGTTATCATTAATGAATGAATAATAGTACAACTCTTCATTGGTTTCTACATTAAATGCTTTGATGATGTAATAATTGTTAGTGTAATATATTACATCAGATCCCCTTGCAATTGTGATTTTAATGTCTTGGTGAGTTTCATTATTGTATGCAAAACCAGTTTGACTAACTGTAACATTATTCTTTGTAGAAGATGTTGATGCAATTTCGTGTTCATACCATATTGCCTTGCAATTGTAAGTATCTTCAAACTCAAATCTCCAAGTCTGCTCTGAAGTCAATACACCATACACTTCAAAGTAAGTTTTTAAGTTACCATCTTCATCATAGTAATCCTTTGTGATAGTCTTGTATTCAGTACCATATGAAGATGAACTGACATATCCACTTTTGATAGCAACTAATGTTCCAGTAGGCAACCAAACATTACTATTGAAACGAATATGAACATAATCTCCTACTTTTCCAGTATTGACAAGGTCTACTTGTTCAAGTTGCCAGTTTTCATCAAGTACATCTTGCATACTGCACCAGTAAGCAAAGTTAGGTCTTTCATCATTTACAGTTCTGATAGTGAAAGTTCTACAAATTGAATAATTGTTAGCATCACCTTTCTTCAATACAGTTACTTTATGTTCCCCTTTAGGCAATGTATCATTGTTTAATACATAAGGATTATATTCTCCACTAATAACTTCTGCCAAGTCATTGATTTTAGGGTATGCACTTGTCATTCTAACATTATCAGTAGAGTTCACTATACAAGCATCACTATCCCACCTATTTTGCAATGTACTGCCAATAGTTAATTTTATATAATCTTCTTCGGCTTCTTCACCAGTATGATGGTCAATTACTGTTTCAGTTACTTTTGATAATGATTGAATAACCTTTGTTGGGATTGTTTCAAATGTTACAACATCAACATAATCACAAGGTTTATGAGTAACACTACCATAGTAAGTAGAGTACATTATCACTTGTTCATCGTGGCTAATGAAAGGAACTTCAATTTTACCATTTTCATCAGTTCTGAAGATTGCATCAACATAAGGGTTCTCTACACTTGAGTTAATACCTTTATAATCGTAGATTTTAATGCTAATTGGTTCATCAATCACAACATTACTATTCTCATCAAGTAATTTGACAGTATAATATCCTTGACTACCATCTAATATCTTATTCTCATTCAATGTCAAGTTCTCTGTTTCAATATAACTTTCATATTGTACAAAATTAGAGATTAGTACATTCCTTGTAACAATATAAGGATTATATGTTTCATTCCCTTTAAAGCAAACATCTACTTTCCAAGCACCACCTTTCAAGTAGATTGAAACACTTGCAACTCCATAACTATTAGTTGTTGCATTAAGATGGTAAGACTCATCATTATTATACAAGTAGAAATCCATATCCAAATCTTGCACTACACTACCAGTTTCCTTATTCTTCACAATAACAGAATACTGTTTCTCACTATCCCCTTGCACCATCTCTAAATTATCGGCTTCAACAATCAATTCAGAAAGATTAAGATTAGTAACATTAATCTGCTCTTCAAATTGAACTGGTTGATAAACAGTACCATTATCAGAGTAACCCTTAAAGTTTACTCTAATCATCTGACTACCATTCATCCTTTGAATAGGAATAGTAGCCCTACCATCCACATCAGTAGTTACAGTTTCTTCGTGTTCATACTCATCATTACCAATATCCTTGAAACTAAAATGCAAGATAGTATTACTTACTGGATCATCATTATCATCTAACAAAGTGCAGACAAAGTTTGAGTCAGATCCTATGAATTGTTGATTGCTTGGGTAAGTGAAATGATATTGCACATATTCCAGTTCAACTTCTAATCCAACTGAATAAGTACAAGCCCTATATTTCTCATTTTCAAAGAAGTTCAAGGTTACAGTATAATCCCCATTTCCCCAGTCTACATTGAAGAATATTCTACCATACAAATCGGTTATGCAATTGAATGTTGTTGTGAAATTGTCTGCTCCAGTTATTCTCACATTTACTGTTGCATTTTCAATTCCTTTGTTGTAAGCATCTAACAGAAATATTTCAAATTGTTCAGTAGGGTCTGTGATGTGTACTGTTTCCTTTGTGTTAAAGTGAGTAGCCACTTTCATATCTTCAATCAAAGGTGAAAGTTCATCATAGCCAAGACCAATTTTTTCAAAGTTAAGTGTTTCGTAGTTTGCACCATTCAAGTATTTGCTTGTTGCATCTGCACTATTCTCTGCATACTGATTAGTGAAATCGTAATGCTTGAAATTATTATAATCGTGTTCAAAGACTACATTGTTATTATCCTTGTTAATAACTTTTAATGCCATTTCCCAATTGCCATCATAATCTTCACTTCGCAATACTGGAACAGTATTTCTGAACACAATATCATAAGTAGAATGTTTATTCAAATCCCTATTCATTATAAGGGTAGTGTTTGGGTCAATATTATAACTACCAATCTTATCACCATTCGCATCTTCAAGTGTAGTCCAAAACTCATAATAGTTAAGTTTGAATATATCCAGTAAGTCCATATTGTAATCGTGAACCAATGCAAGATAATACTTGATAGTGGCTTCAGTTATCTTCTTCGCTTCGGTGATAGTGAACCTTGTATTAATATCGTGAGATAAGTATTTAACACCAACATCACATTCATAATACAAATCATTTATCTTTTTGATATTAGTAACTTCGTAGATTTCTGCCCAACCACGATGATTGAGTGGATCACCATCTGCACGATTAGGGATAGTGTCGATTGGGATTGGCTTATCCATTTCAACAAGTCCTTGCAATGTAGCAACATCATACCAAGGAATCCTTAAGGTCATCTTGATGTCTTCGGAGTAATCTCCTTTCTTACCATAGTATGCTCTGTTCAAATATCTGTTCTCAATAAGACTATTCTTGCTATCGGCAGTTACATCTGCCTTATGGCATCTTGAAAGTGGTATTACTCCAATATAAGCAATCCTATCTTCAATACTGATTTCCATACTTTCCTTTTTCTCATCGAAGAAATTGTTTCTTGAAACATTTGCCCTTATAGTCCAAATGTTAGGAACACCAATGTTAATAGAATTTGTTACATAAGTTGTATCCCTTGAAATCACATCATCGGTGAATAATTTGACTCCCCTTTGTGGCAAGATGTCAAATTCTTTACTCCAAGTGTTATTTCCTTGAGTGGTAGTCACAGTTCCATAAGTATCATCCAAGAAATATGCATAAACCCTTATATTTGCGACAAAATCATCACCGATTCTTTCAATATGTAGGCATAACTTATTATCAGTATCAGAAATGCTTGAGTCAGTTACCAATTCAACAATGTTATCATCATCATCAACTAATTCGGCAGTAGCACGAAGTGGCAAGTACATTTCCACATTCTCTGATGTAGCCAAGTTATAACAAACATACTCTTCGCCGATGTGGTTGTTCCCATAGCCTTGAATATTGATGTCAAAATATTGATAAGGCTCTTTCTCAAAACGGGCTTCATCATAGAAAGTATAAGTAACCACATCTACTGGTTTTGGTGGTGGAATATACTGGATAAAAGTAACATTCTGTGTAACACTTTTATTAGTAACCAAACTTGAACTGTTAGTAGCCTTAAGACTCTTCAAACCAACACTTGAACTCTTTAAGTAGAATGTTCTTGTTACACTTCCACCTTTACATATTTGCCCAAAAGTCCAAGTCTTTGATGAGTTATTATAAGCACCACCACCACTTGAACTAACCACCGAAACACCTTTCGGCAACGATAAACTCACACTATTAGAACTGCTACAATAACCAGTATTCTTAACAGTCAATTTCCAAGCAACCTTATCATTAGTAGTAGCAGAACTTGGAGATATTGAACTGTACAATGCCCACTTCGGATCTTGTAGGCTATAATTTACTACAAGTCTTGCACGATTAACACTAATGGTAGAACTGCCAGTTATGTTAGTTCTGCTCCAATCGACTTCAACGATTAAGTTTTTCAATTGAGCAATAGTAACTCCTTTAAGATTGAATTGTAAAGTATGACTATCAAAATCATACTTGTTTTTCAAGTGAGTATAGGATTTCACTACCTTGATTGGTTCTTTGCGATAAGGTGCATTATTATCACCAGTAAAAATCTTAATTGTTGGTAAATCATTACTGTTAGTGTTAAATTTACCGATGACAAGCACGAAGTTTACACTATCAAGTTTATATTTACTTGAATCTATACCAGTCATCTGATAATGATAGAAAAGACTTTTTGGTTTGTACTGTGATTGACTATTCTTACCTTGTGGGTATACATATGTAGCCCTACTATCTCCAGTATTCCCCCAACTTAAGTTTTGCCATTTCGCTCCAACATAGTCTTGCCAAAACCATTGTGCCTTGTATAATGTCTTATTTGTCATCATACATCACCACTTATTGTTGTTGGTTTGCACAATAGCCAATTCCCATTATCATTGATTGGAATGGTACATTGATGAAGTTACGAATGTTAATTGGTTGCCCAATGGTAGCATAAGCCAATACAAAGTTTTCATCGTGGGTTTGACTGGCTTCTCTTTTGCATAGGAACATTCCTTGCAAGTAAATGGTTTGACTATCACCAAGTTGGATTTGAACATCTGTTGATCCACTATCCATATTCAAGGTGAAGCCACTTTCACCATCTCTTATCAAGTCGCAGTATAACTTAAAGTATGGTAAATCTTCAACACCAGTCAAATTGGAATATACATCAGTAAGGTCTATAATGTCTAATCCATCTGCATCTTCGATTAAGCAACCAGTTTCACTATCTATACAAGTGTAGATGTCATTTGGAACTTGTTCTGCTAATACGAAAGTGTAATCTCCTTCATTTACTTTATCAAAAATGTCATTCATATTGGATAGGTCAAATTGCTTGTTTACAAACTTCCAAAAGTATTTAGACTTTCTGAATACGAATGTGGTTTCGCTATTAGGCATTATTATCACCATCAGTATTACAACTTTTATGTCCTACAAAAGATGAACCATACATTAGACTAATGTAGTTAAAGCAACGAACTGGTGTACTGTTCCTTGCAAAAGCAACCACATAATCATTTCCAGTATCAGAACCAGTTACCTTGCAAAGCATAACTCCCATCACATAAAATTCTGTTTCTTCATCGATTGGTATTTCTACATTTACTTTTTCGCTTGTTGGATCATCGTTATCTTCCCATTCATCAAGGAAAATGTTAAATCCATTTTCACCATTGTCAATCCATTCAACACCTAAATGGAATGTTTGGTCTGTATATCCAGTTGTTATCTTTTCCATTCCAGTTGCACTTTGTTTAAGGCAACCATTACTATCTATACATTCATTTGGGTCTTTAGGTAAAGAAGAGAATAGAATGAGATGATAAAGACCATCATCATTCAGAGTATCCCTATCCTTGATTACCATTTGCTTGTTTAGGTGTACCCAAAAATCTTGGGGTTTCCTAAATGTGAATGTTGTTTCATAATCATCTGCCATTCTTTATCACCTTAATATCCTATTGCTCCATTTGGGCTATTCATTGATACGATTGCTTTCTCTACTGCTTGTCTGATTTTATTATCTAAATCTTGTACTCCGATGACAGTAGAGTTTGACATATCAATATTTATATTTGTCTGTGTTAATTGTGGGGTTTTTACTTTTTGGTTGCCATTTGATTGAGTGTTCTTTGCATTTGCTTGTAGTTGCTCATTACTTACTCCTTTTTGGGCAAGTACACCTACATCAGTTCGCAAGTTTCCATAAGAATTGTAACCATTGGTTAATGCTTGACCAAGAGCAACACCACCTTGATACATTAGTTGTTTTCCATTATCAAGGGCTAACATTGAGTATTCCATCTCTTTGGCGATTGTACGAGCAATATTTGCTGGAGAACCAACATTTAACCCTTTTTCAGACTCAAAACCATCGGAGAGTTGTTTTCCTAATGCTTGACCTTTACGATAGAAATCATCTTGGTAACTATCAAGAGTCCTTAAAGCATAACCCATTTCAGTTGTAATGGTAGACTTTAACTTGCCACCAAATGTCTTGAAACCATCAGTAAGTTTCTGTGCAGATGCCTTACCACCACTCAACCAAGTACCATACCTTGATTGAACTGCACTAATACCTTTCGCCAATGTGCTAACAACTGTACTGTTGAAACTTGCACTACCAGTCCTAAAACCAGTAGGCAAAGCATTACCTAACCTTTGACTTGCACTTTGTACTCTTGCACTTGCACCACTAATAGTTGTAATAAATAGGTTCAATTTAGTTTTCAATTGAGTAATAGCATTAGCAGTCTGTTGAATAGCAGTAGTGTTCGCATTACCACCAGTACCAAGACCACCAAGTTTATTCGCAAAGTCCATAACATCCTTGATATCATTATACAATTGATCCAACTTGGAACTTAAACCCATACCAATAGCACCACTAATTCCACCACCTAAAGCACCAAAGATATTGCCAACTGCATCACTTGTACCTAAAGCACTATTAACCTTTTGTATTGCTTGGAATAATGGTGGTATGTCAGTAGCCATCTGTTGTATCGCTTGAACTTTCGCTTGGTCTACTGGTTCGCCCATATCCAAACCATTGAAATCATTAATGAAATCAGTAAGACTTGGAATAATATCATCAGTCAATGCTTGTAATCCAGTTTTACCAGTAAGCAACTGTGATGCCTTTTCAGTAAGCATAATTCCTAATGTTGCAATATCCACTACAAAAAGGTCTACCATAGCATCAGACAACACTTTCAAGACTCTACCAATCATCTTGATAGTTTCAACCCCTTGATTAATGCTATCTTCACCAAGCATACTTGCAGTACCCCCAAGCAATGCTATTGCACCTAAAGGCAATACAAGTAAACCAATCGCTTCAGTTAACAATGCAAGGCTTGTAGCAATACCTACTGCCATTGCCCAACCTACAGTAGAACCACTTGCACCAAAGATAACACTCAATACTCCAAATGCTAATATGATAGTCATAAGAGTATCATCAGATGTGATAGTATGTAATGCATCACCTATCAATCTCAAAGTTTCCATTCCTTTAGTGAAATTATCGCCTAAGAAATTGACAGTACCCCCAACGAATGCAATAGCACCAAGTGGCAATACAAGTAAACCAATCGCTTCGGCTATTAAACCCATTGAAATGGCTATACCTTCTGCAACCTTAAGTCCAGTTTTAGCCATATTGACATAATCATCTCTGCCAATGTCTGCTTTAGTGAAATAATCCAATGCAATAGCCATCACACCACTTATTGCAAGAATCCAAATACCATATGATTTAATGAAATCCATACCTTGATTAAACTCTTCTTTTTGGGCTTCCCATTGTTTTCCAATGTCGGCTATCATCCACATCGCTTCTTTTAGCAAGACCCAAGCCATTGCAATGGCTACTGCAACTTCAATGAAGACTTCTGCCATTTTACCAAGGTTTTTCGCAAGGTTTTTACCCCAGTTCTTTAAACCATCTTTAGCACTTGTGTTACTGACAGTTCCACCAGTAGTTTGACCCATTTTACCCATAGATTCGGTTGCCTTATCCATCCCTTTGGTTCTGCCAAGTTTCTCCATCAGTTTAGACCAACCATCCCCAAACAAGGACATATTCTTAACTGCACCCCAAATCTTTCTACCAATCCAAAGACCAACTAATCCAAGGATTGCATTAGCACCAAACTCTTTAAGGAAGTCTTTAACTGGTTGTGGCAAACCTTTCAAATACTCCTTCAATTCGGCAACCCTATCTGCCAACCATTCAAAACCAGTAGCCAATTTCATTACTGCACTACGAAGAGATGGTTCTGCAATTTCAAATAAGTCAGACAAGAAGAAAGCCAATTGTAACTCTGCATAAGTGATAGCATCGGAAAGGTTTGTAATCTGTTTAGCAGTTACATCATAACCCCTTTCTTCTGCGATTTCTTTAAGGGCTTTAATCATTCCGATTTGGTCTCCTTGACCTTTCCAACCGTGTTCTTTTAACTCATCGGAAGTTACATTCACTTCTTTTAACCTACGAAGTTCACCATCAAGTGCATCGTTCAATGCAAGGATGGAATCTTCTTGGCTTCTCCCTTGTTTAACGAATTCAGAACCATATATTGCCATAACTTCAGACAAGTCTCCGATTGCATCTGCTTGAAGACCATACTTAAATGCAGTTTCTTCTGCATTAGCACCTACAGTTCTCATATCGATTTTACGATAGTCCTTCTGTAAATTCCTTAATTGACCATCAAGGTTTGTTAATGATTTAGCCACTTGACCAGTAGTTTGACCAGTCTGCTTAAGGTATCTTTCATCAGTCTGCAATTGTTTACCGAAGTGAGCATATGAACCTTTAGCATTGATGTTTGTAGTGGTTTTCTCCCAAACATCCATCAATTCTTGATAACCAAGCATAGTAACTGCCATAGAACCAATCCTTCTTCCAAGATAACCCCCTTTATCCAATTGGTTCGCTTTAGCACCAGTCATCTTTTCAGAAGTTTGCTTGGTTTCTTCTGCAGATTGTTGCTTTTCAACATTCAATATTTCTTTTTCAAGGTTCAACTCTTCCTTAAGGGCATTTAATGTTTTCTGTTTCTGACCAGTTAACCTTGCAATGATACCTTCTTCTTCTGTGAGCAAATTCACAATACTGGTTTCTAATTCATTAGTGACTTTTGTTTCACCATTTAACCTATATTTCTCTGCTATTGTTCTGCCAATACCATTTTGGATAAGATTATTAGTAGCAACCATTTCTTCTTCATAAGTAAGGTTTCTCTTAAGTTCATTACCATTCTTAATGATTTGCTTTCCAACCCTACTTAATGCAGTTGCTCTTTTTTGGGTAGTCATCACTTGCCTTTCAAGTTCATCACCTAGTTTCATCAATGCAGAGAAACTTCTAGTGATTTCTGATCCGAAGGTTTTTTCTGCTCTTGCTTTCTGTTGGATCAATTGGAGACTTGTTTGCAATAATTCTTGTTCGTGCAAAAAGTAATTGGTGACATTCCTATTTGCTCCATTGAACATATTCATTGTTGTACTCATTTCTTTAACGAATTGAGTATTCTGTTTAACCACTTGTTGGGTTTCTCTCCATTTTGTATTAAGTTGACCAATCTCTGATTTTTGATATGCTAGAATGTCATAATGTTCAATTAGTTGCCCATTCATAGTAGCCCACATTTGGGTCAATGGTTCTGTTGAACTTGTTATTGCACTTATCTCTGCCTTAACTCTTGCAGAATTCTCTGCCATCTTCCTAACTTCATTGTTAACTGCAGTAGTTTCAGATTTAACTGTACTCCATTTTTCCTTAAGGCTTTGAACTTCTGCTTTGACTTTTGCCATATCTTCAACAAGTTTAGGAATATCAGTAATGCTCCTAAACAATGATTTTATTTCCTTTGCAACTCCTTTAAGGCTATCAAACTCTGCCTTAATTCCCCTAAAACTGTTGACAAATGATGCAGTATCTACTGGTTGGTTAAATATGGCAGTTAATTGCTCTAACTTTGTAGTGACCTTCTTTATCTCTGCATTAAAACTCTTTGTATCTAATGTCACCTTTCCATCTACTGTGAAAGCATCTACTGACATTACTTACCAACTCCTTTCTTTACTGCTTTAATTATCTCTTTCTCAATCAATGGGGTTGCTCTTTCTCCACCAATGGTTGCCCATCTTGGAACACCACTTGTAGTTTCATAATAACGAAGTTGTGCATAATGGAAACCAGTCCTTGGATTCCAAGCATCATAAACCAAATGTTGCTCCATACCAAAATCCTTCTCTACAAAATCATAAGATTCTGTAAGTATGCTATGTCTTAAAATTTCATTCCATCTTGGTGCAATGTCCAATGTTTGTTCATAAACTTCAAACTTTATCTTGTCGGATGTACTTGCAATTGCCTTGTTCAAATATTGGGGCATTCTTTCCAGTTT
>Ga0247611_10004261_pt1 | contig 20022 bp, 1 predicted proteins | sample 177DNAGHGhighgp2_FD_192422 | JGI IMG/M metagenome (GOLD analysis project Ga0247611, IMG submission 192422) | Sheep rumen microbial communities from Palmerston North, Manawatu-Wanganui, New Zealand - 1770 DNA GHGhigh gp2 | ecosystem: Host-associated > Mammals > Digestive system > Stomach > Rumen ...
GGGCCCACTCCCCAATCCCCAATCCCCAATCCCCAATCCCCAATCCCCAATCCCCAATCCCCATTTTAATTAATTAAAAATATTTTAAAATAATTTAATTAAAAAATTAATAAAATTTAAAAAATAGTAAAGAATATAGTTAAGAAAATTACAATAAATAAAAAATAATTAAATAGTTAAACTTTTCAAGATCTTAATTATATAAAATTATTTTCCTTTATAAATCTTAACTATTATTAATTATTTTCTATATAAACCTTAACTTACTTTTCCTAAACATAATATATGGAAAAGCCGGTTCAAAATTTTGTCCCGGAACAAAAAGAAGAAATGATAAAAAGCGAGCCAAAATTACAAATTGACTCTTCTCAAGAAAAAAAGAAAAATTCTGATTCAGCTGAATATTTTAAAATAGATGAAATTGAAGAAAAAAAGAAAGATGTAAAAGAAAAAAATGATGAAGAAAAAAAGTTAGATGATAAAAATAAAGATGATGAAGAAAAAAAGAAACAAATAGAGGAACTAAAAAATAATCTGAAAAAAAATGATGAAAATGTTGAAGCAAAAACTCAAGAAGAAATAAAAAATAAGACAGAAGATATCGAAACAAAAGACAAAAAGGAAAATGAAGTTAAAGATAAAAAAGAAAAAGAAGGTAAAGACAAAAAACAAATTGAAAATAAAGACAAAAAAGAAAAAGGAAAAGTCAAAAAAGATGATAAAGGAAAAGTAAATGAAAAATCTAATGATTTCTTACTTAATGTTTCAATCATTAACCAGAACGATGAGCATAAAAATATGCTAGAAAATTCTTTCATTGATGATGAGCTTAGAGAGTTAACAAAGCAATTAAAAGAAATTACAAAAAAGACAACAGATGAAAAAGAAATAAAATTAAAAGATGAAAAAGAAATTAAAATGGAAGAAAATGAACTAAAAGATACAAATCAAAAAAAACCCGAAGAGTATTTCATACCATTAAAGGATGATCCAAAATTTAAAAATAAAGTACAAATATTAGAAATTGAGAAAAGCTTGGAAGAAATTAAAGAATTCGCTATTGAAAATGGAGTAGAAAACAAGTTTAAATTTGCAGAAATAAAACATGATGACGTCATTGACTTCAGCGATGAATCTATTTTGGCTTTTTTTAGATCTCTAAATTTTATATTATCGGAAAATTCAAAAAAAAGATTGAATTTATTATATTTCTGCATAAAGCATGGTTTCCATATTTTAATTCCAGGACCAACTGGGACAGGAAAAACATATCTTTCAGAAGCTATTTGCAATTTGTTAAAGAAAAATATGATTAAATATAATTGTAGTGAAAATACAAAATTTCCGAACCTAAAATTTACTTGTCAAGGAGATAAAGATAAATTTGCAGGAATAAAGTATATCAAAGGGCCCTTACTAAATGCTTTAACCACAAAAAATACAGCCTTTTTAATGGACGAAGCAAATCTTTCTCCTATAGAAGTCTTACAAGCTTTAGAAGCTGTAATAGACAATGGTTACCTAGTATATGAAGATAAAGGAAAACTAATTAGAGTTGATGTTCCAAAAGATTTTTGCTGTATATTGACTTTAAATCCTAGCAAAGGAAAATTTTCAGGAACTAGACAAGAATTACCCGAAAGTTTTAAAAATAAATTTATATCAATAGAATTTCCAGAAATGAAAAGAGAAGAATTATATGCTATAACAGATGGTGCTTCTAAAGCATTTGGAGTTGATAAAAAAGTTGAAAATTGCAAGCAATTTATTGATGACTTTATTTCTTTCCATATGGAATGGTCAAAAAATGAAAAAATTCAAGATGATGTTGCCTGTTTAGTCATAAGAGATATTTTAGCTGTTTTACATATTATTTTGGAAGGAGAAGATCCAACTGAAACAATAATGAATATATATGGTGCAAGATATATTGAAGAAATAAAAAAGGAAATGAAAGAAGTTTTATTCAAATTTAATAGTTTTAAAAACTATAATGTAAACTATGAAAAAATCATTAAAAACTTTCCTAAGGATTGCTTCATGAATAAAAATACTTTAGAGCTTATATCTACTTGTATATTTAGTTTAAGGCACGGAAGACATCCTATAATAGCTGGAAACAATGGAACAGGAAAAAAAATGCTAGCTTGTAAATTAGCCGATTATTTCAATGAACATATTGCTGAAAAAAATATTGATAATAATGAAGATTATGATAAAGCTAGTTCCAATAATATGAATACTTCTACTAATATTTCAGTAAAAACAAAAATTAATAAAAAAGATGATACAAATGAATATATAGTTTATTGCACCAAAAGCAGTAAAGTTGAAGACTTAATGGGAAAGCCTAAAGTTTCTAATAATAAAAATGAGGATTTAATTCAATGGCAAGATGGTCCTTTAATTAAAGCTGTAAGAGAAGGAAAACCTTTAATTTTGTTAGGTATTCATGAATTGCAGTCATCTGTACTAGAATATATGAATGATTTATTAGATAGAAAATATGATGGTAAACAACGTTTTTTGAATAATCCAAATAATCCAAATGAGCCATATATTCCAATACATAAAAACTTTAGATTAATATGTACTACTTTATTATCAGACATAAATAAATTATCTCCAGCATTTGCTACAAGAATGGATATAAAAATATTAAATGATCAATTAGAAGGTATCTCCCAAGATGAGCTTTTATCCTTAATTAAAATATGTATGGACAATTCCAAAGAAGAAATCATTTCTTATAGAGAAGAAATAAAAAAAAGGATAAAAGAATTAAATGATGAAATACAAATGAATTTAACTAAATTAGAAACTTCAAAATTAAGCTTTTCAAGTAAAAATTTAGTTACAGTTGAAGGAAACAAAAATACTGAAAAAAGTAGGAAAGGTTCTATTGATTCAAAAAAATCAAATAAATCAAATGATTCCAAAAAGTCAAATAAATCAATTGATTCCAAAAATTCCAGCAAATCTAATGATTCCAAAAAATCTGATAAATCAAAAGATTCAAATGTTTCTAAAAAATCTGACCAATCTAAACATTCTAGAAAATCAAGTAATTCTAAAGATTCAAAAAACTCCGATAAATCCAAAAAATCTAAGCATTCCAGAAAATCAAGTAATTCTAAAGATTCAAAAAACTCAGAGGAATCTAAACATTCAAGGAGGTCTAAAAAATCGAGAAAAAATTCTGATGCTTCAGATGAAGAAAACTCTGAAAATGATTCTGAGAAAAAAAAGAAATCAAGAAGAAGTTCTTTGGATAGTAAAAGCGAAAATAAGGAGCAAGACTCAGAAGATGAAAATCTATCAGAGGAGCAAGATACTGATAGCAATGACACAGAAATAAAATTATTAGAAGGAATTTTATCCAAATTTGATGAAAAAAGAATTAATGAAATAGTTAATAATGGAGATTTGCTTTTAGAATTAAAACAAAATTATGATAACTATAATTCTGATAATGAAATAAAAATGAATATGACTTTATTAGATAAATATATTAGATCTACAATATTACTTCTTGATAAATTAAAATACGAAACTTTCACAGATATTAAAACAATTGCAAAATTAGTATATGATTTATTATTTTCAGATCAAATTTCTATTGTCATAGATGAAAAAATAAAAAATTATATATTAAACGAAATATTAATAAATGACCCTATAAACAAGTATTTTTATAAGGGTATTATGAAAATAGAAAATTATATGTTATCTCTTTATTTATATTGTGCAATGAATATTCCTATTTATGTATTTGGTCCTCCTGGAGTTGGTAAAACAGCAGGAGCAGAGTGTCTTGCTAGAATAAGAACCCATATTGAACAATTAGAGGGAAATTACAAAAAATACGCTTTTAATTCAGCTACAAATCCATCTGATATTTTTGGAGCAGAAACTTTAGTGGATGGCCAAGTAAAATTAATTGATGGACCTTTAACAGAATCTGCATTAAATGGGCAAACATTTATAGCAGATGAAATGAACCTTTCATCAAATAATACTATGATGTCTTTAATTCCAGTATTTAATACATTAAGAAGTAGATTGATATATTTTCCTGGATTGCAAACTCCTATAAAAATAAATCCTTACTTTTGGTTTGGAGCTTTCCAAAACTATGAAGGTACTGCTGGAAGAAATGCTACTCCTCATGAATTATCTTTAAAATTAGTAAGATTGGATTATCCAACTGTAGAAACTGAAGATATTAAAAATATTTGTATTAGAATAAGAAATTCAATATATGAAAATATGGAAATGAATATTTCTGATGATGAAATCTTGCAATTGGCTACTTTCATGATAAAATTAAATAAAAGAAGAGATGATGGTAATTTAGCATCTGCTGAAGCTTGGTCTATAAGGAATCTAGAAAATATAATCAATAGAATGGCAGAACAACAAAAATGTCGAAACCCTACATATAAAAGAATTCAATATGAAAATTGTGCCCTTTATGTAAATGTTTTATTTTATGTTTTATCATATATTGATTTTGAGTCTGTAGATGAATCTTTTGATGAAATATTAAATTTAATTACAGAATGTTTCCAACTAAATCAAAAAGAATCAGAAGAATTAAGAAAAATATATTTTAGTAAACCAGAAATATCTTATGACGACTCAGATAAATTTTTTTCTCTTAAAAAAAATAATGTTGTAATTAAATTTCGTAATTCAAAAATTGGAAATAATATCAACTTTTTAAATAAAGTTTCTTCTTTATTAAATACATTATTTGTCTGTTTATTATGTGCAGATACCGAACCAATTTTATTAATAGGACCTTCTGGTTATAAGACTTATTTAGTTCAATTATTAATTAATAATATAAAAATTATAACATTAAATGAAGAATCAAGTATTGATGCATTATTGGGATCAACAGGATTTTTTAATTTAGAAGAAGTAAAGGCATTTTATTTATCTTTAATTTGTGATGTATGCATTAAAAATCAAAAATTATTATATTTACAACAACTTAAAGAAGGAAAGCTAAATATTAAAGATTTGAAAACCCGAATTAAAAATTTTTTTTCGGAAGATAATTCTAATTGTGGTAGAAGAATTGTTTTTAAGGATATGGTTAATAGAATTCTGGATAAATTATTAAAAGTAATGAATAATAAAAATGCAAATTCTGATAATATATTAAATAATATTAAATTAGAATTTAAACCAGGATTATTTACATCAGCAATATTAAGTGGAGATTCTTTAAATTTAAGAAATTTTGATAAAATTCCTACTACAACTTTAGAAAGGTTTAATGAATTATTTACAGGTATGAAAACTTTAACGTTAAATGAAGATAAATTTAATACAATAACAACAGCCAAAAATAAGTTAATATGTGAAACTGTTGACTTTATTAGATTTTTTGCTACATCTTCTACTAAAAATTTTTCTGAAGCTGTTTTAAGTAGATGGACTGTAATAAATACTAAAGAATATGAATTTGAAGAATTAGAAGAAGTCTTAAAAATTTGCTCTGGAGAAAAAAATTTAGATACCGTAACTCAAAATGATATTAAGTATTTAATTGAAGTTGCTAGATTTTTTAAAAATGCTTCTAATAAAACTGTTTCGATTAAATTACTTATTAATACAATCGAACTATTTCATGATATGAATAAAAATTTGGGCGAATTTAAAGAAGAGGATAAAGAAGAAAAGGAAAAATTATATTATATTAATAGACAATTTATATATTATGTCACTTTGAGATCAATTATAGAGCAAAATAAAGATGAAGAAAATTCATCAGAAAATGAAATAAATGATAAATTATATGAATATTTATTCACATCTAATAAAGAAAGGCAAATTCAAATAGAAATACCTAAAGGAAAAAGCCCTTTTTCTTTTGGAAATAAAAATAACTTAAATGGAATGAAAAGTATTATAACAAATGCTTTTATTCCTTGCATTAAAAATGATTATCCAAAATTAAAGCCAGCATTTACTCCTAAATTTGTGGAAATGTTAAATATTATTCATTTAGGGTTATCTCTTAATTGTACAACTGTAATAGAAGGGCAAATAGGACAAGGTAAACAAACTGCAATAAAATTTTTATCAGAAATATTAGGATTTAAATTGTTAGTCATTCAATTATCAAGTTCTAATAAGGAAGAGGATTTATTAGGAAAGGTAATTGTTGATAAAGATAAAAAGACAAATAATACAGTTATTAAAGTAAACGAAACAGATTTATTGAAAGTTTTAAAAAATCAAGGCAAAACGGATGAAAAATATTTAATAGTATTTAATGATTTGCAAAATGCTAGCGATGCTGTTAAAGAAAAAATTGCAAATATTTGCGATAGACATCAAAAGAATGTTTTATTACCTGATGGAAATACTATAAATAAGCCAGAATTAAATATTATATGTGTCATTAATATAGAAGCTAATTCTGATATAAGAAGTAAATTACCAAGTCCTCTTTTATATTCAACTATATATTATAAAATAGGAGATATACCAGAAGAAGATGCAGAAAATGTAACTTATTCTATTTTTAATAAATATTTTACAAATGATAATTCAGAAAAAGAAGCAAAAGAATTTATTGAGAAATATAACAAAGTTAATAAAATATTAAAAGAAGTAAAATCAAGACAATTATTGACTTTTAATGATATTAATAATTATGCTAAATTAAGGGCAGCTACTTATAATAGTTTTGATGAAAAATTAATTGATAGTATGATTTTTTATTATAGAACACAAGAAGATGAAATCATTAAAAGATTAAAAACTGATTTAAAAATAGATGCATTTAATTTTATACCTATATTTGAATATAATCCTTGTTTTACAGAATTAAGTATTAAAAGCAATTTAGACAAAAAAGAGCCTTTAGTTTTAAAAGTTATTAATAAAGACAAAATTAATATTAATGAAATAACAAGAAAATTAAATACATTAACTTCTCAACAAAAACAATGCTTATTATTTTTATCTTGCGCATGGTTGACTAAAAGTAAAGTTATTATTAAAGGAGATACTGCTAGTGGTAAGACACATTGTGCTATTTTGTTTTCTGAAATGTTGGGAGCTAATTTACTTACTTATCAAATGAATCAAGATATAACTCCTAGTATTTTTACTGGCCAAAGTATATTAGAAGAAGATTTAAACAGCGAAGAAATTAAACAAATTAAATTATATCTTTCAGAGATAAATAATTTAAAGCCAAAAAATATTAATGTTATTGATTTAATTCCAAATGATCCTAAAGCTTGGGTTCCTTCTATTTTCAACAAATTTTTTGAAATTCTAGATAAAATAAATGAAGATAAAAAATTTGAAAATAGAAAATCATTGATGGAAAAAAAATCCAAAATAAATAGTATTATAAGTCCTCAAGGAAGATTTAAAGAAACAGAATCGCAAACTTCTTTTGGATTAATAAATGGTTCATGGTTTTTGTATGATGATATTCAATTTTCAACTCCAGATTTATTAAGTATTATGACACCATTATGCTCTGATAAGCCGAGCCTTAATTTATTTAATGCCAAAGATTCTCCAAAATTTTCAATGGAAATTGAGGAAAATTCAATGAGTAATGTTAAATTAATAAATCCAAATTTTAATTTAATAATGACTTTTAACCAAAAATATTGCAAGAGTTATCAAGGCTTAGATCCAATTTTAGAAAATAAATGCTTATCTTTTCATTTACCTCCTAATGATTATAATTATGAATCTTGTGCACAAATTTACTTTGGTGGGCTTACTAATTCAAATATAGATACTGAAACAGCAAACCAATTAGGAGGAAAATTAGCCAACATTCATATATTTGCAAAACAAAAAAGTCTTGAAAATAAAGAATTTTTTGAAGGTGATGCTATTTTTACTTCTAGAACAATTAATAGAGCTGTAAAATATATTAGTAATAAAATAAAAGAAGCTACTGAAAAAGGTAAAGATATCGATTTATCTAATATAATTAAAATTGCTATTGAAAAATTATATGTAAGGCCTTATATTGAGCAGGGATTTATTAATAATGGAGAAAAAAGTTATCAATATATATATAGAGAAAATATAATAAATAATTTTAAAAAAGAAATTGATAATTATAAAAAAAATAGTACTGATAATAATTTCGATGAAAATAGGAAATTATTAGAGCAACTTAGAGATATTCAAATTGCTGTAACTGAATCTAAACCTAAAGAATTTAATTTTAAAGAATTTGTAGAAAACTCTTTACAGATAAAATTGGGTTCTATTTATTATATTTTGAGGCATATTGATTCAACCTTAATGTTTATATATGGCTCTAAAAATACATTAAAATCTGATCTTCTGGATGAATATCATCAAATATCAATAATATATAAACTTTTAAAAAATATAATGAAATATGGGTCATCTATTGGGCAAATTAAGAATGATAAAAAATTATCAGATCCAGAACTTTTGGAAATTGAAGAATTAAAATGGCCAATTTTAAGATTAAAATTATTAGAAAAATTAATTAAAAATGGTATATTACCTCAATTATTAAAAAGAGAGTATGCTAGCAGAGCAACGGAAGAAGAAGATGATCTTTTAGAAAATAAGCTTTGTGTTGATATTTTAAATTTAATTTCAGAAATGGTAGAAAAACCTGAAATGAGTACTTTTATTAATCTTATTAAATATATATATGATCAAAGAAAATCGATTGAAGAAATAAAAAGATATATAGAAACATTTACTCCTTTTTATAAATTTAGATCTACAAAATTAGATGAAATAAGTGCTTGGCTTCCATTGATAATAAAATGTATTATATGCAAACAATCTTTTAAAATTGTTTTTAATGATGATATAGAATTTAAATTTGATGGACTTGATGGAAAGGAAAACTTTAAAAAATTATATTTTTATTTCACTTCTAATGAATTATGCCTATCAAAATCATCAAAATATGAGATTATTCTTAATAAAACTTATAAAATGGTAATTGATGAAGATAGCAAAGAAAAACATATTTTCAGATTTTTCCATATTATAAGAAAAGTTTTAGATGAACAGAAGTTGAAAGATAAAAGATTGGAAAATATAATAAAAGATTGTAAGGATAGAGACAATTTTTCAATAAATAAAAAGAATGAAGATGAAATAGATATACGATATAGATTTTTCAAAATTTCAAAATTATTTGACTTACCTAACTCAAATAAAAATGATAGTATAGGAAAATTTTGGATGATTATATACAATATGAGTGATAAATCAGTACAATCTTTGTGCAAATTATTAACAAATTATGAAAAAATTATATTTAATTTATTTTTACACTTTTATAACAATAATGAAGAAAAGAATATAGATAAATTTACTGAATTTATTAAATCACTTGATTTTTATACTGATAATTTAGTTATTTTAAATTTAGAAGCTGATGAGAAATATATAAGTCAAAAAATAAGAAAATTTGAAAAAAGTAAGAATGATGATGATGGAAATGATTTAGATATATTTTGTTCATCTATATTAAAAAAAGAAAAAGATAGATTTAAAGCAATAAATTATTATACCGAAGAAATTGAGACAGCAAATATTATAAAATTATATGAAAGTTGGATACAAAAGATTGAAGATGCATTTATTGCTGATAAAGAAACTAAAGAAAAAAATAAATTGAAAAATCAATTTAAGGAATTATATGATAATATTAAAAAAATAAAGAATATAAAAAAATTTAAAAATTTACTAAGCTATCAAAAATCATTAATGGAACAAGTAAATTTATCAGTTCAAAATGATAATTTTGATAAAGAAGAATATGAAATGTATAATAATAAATATGAGCAATTGAAAAAGACAAGTACTAATTTAGGAAGTAATACTCATAATACAGAATATAATATTAAATGGCCTATAATATTTAAAGAGAAAAATATTGAAAAATCAAAAACTGCCTCTTTCATAGAATTATTAATTTGGTATTCAAAAATTAAAAATGCAATAGACAATATTAAAATAAATAATAATAATAAGGATAAAAAGTTTAAATACATATTAGAACTACAAGAATTCGAAGAAATGAAATATGCATCTGATTTAATAATTTCAACTGATGAACTAACAGAAGAAGAATTCAATCTAATTTACTCAACATTAAATAGTCATTATATTATGAAAATGATTAAAGCACATCTAGAACAATATTTATATAATTGTATTCCTGAAATAAATAATATTTTGGATAATAATTTATTATTGGATGACGCAAAAACAATTAATAAAAATGATTATTATTTTATCCATGAAATAGGAAAAGAAATAAATGATAAATTCATGATTCAAATTCCAAAATTTAAACCCAAAGATATAGTTTTATTATATATGCAATTTGGTGCAAAAAATAAAAAATCACGAGAATATGAACCAAGTGAAGGTCCTATTATTAAGCAAATAAAATATGGTAGAATACTTGATGTATTAATGGAGCAAAAAAATAATATATTAAATGATAATTTTGGCAAAAAGACTGCTGAAACAACTGCTATAGAAATAATTTATACTTTATGTAAAAATACTTTCAAAATTGAAAAAAGTTTTGATGATTTCAGTAATGACATAAATAATATTTTAAGCCAATTATTAAAAGGGAATAATAAAAACAATTCTGAAAATAATCAAAAAAATAAAGAATTTATTGACATATTTAAAATTACTTTAGATATTGCAAAAAAAATAGATAATTTAATTTCTGGTACTAAAATAAAATTAAATTTTGAAGATGTTAAATTTTTGGAAGATGATAAATGGAATTTAGATATGGACTATATAAGCAGATATCCTCACTTAATTTATATAATAAATAAATATGAAGGAATATATGATGATATAAAAGAATTATATAAAACTAATATTTTTAAGCATGAAGATGATAAAATACCTTTTTGGTTAATTTTATTGAGATTATTAGCTAATAAAATTAATATAGAAGTTGATTATAATATTGAAAGTAATAGTTTATCTAAAAAAATATCTGAAAAAGAATCTATGTATTTAAGAAAAAAATTAATTGATTTTAAAACTAATAACAATACTCAAATAGATACAAAATGGTTGAATTTATGTATTAAAAATTTAACAAATAATAGCTTATACTCTAAAAAGATAAGAAATATTTTCGAAAATTTATTATATCAGATTCAAAATATACCTTCTTTAAGTAAAGAAATATCAAATATTATTGAAGAAAATATGATATCTTATAATAATCAAATATTCGATAAATATTTTGGAAATCAATTAGAAGATATTTTTGATACAATTTTAACTGAAGATGATGATTTTATTAAAATAATAAATGATCCAAAAAAATTATATAATGATAAAATTAATGAAAAAATTAATAAAATAATAGACGATCTTTTAAATAGTCAAGAATATAAAAAATTAGTTGAATTTTATAAAGGAGAAAAGAATCAAGAAAATCAAGCAGATGATAATGAAAGTAAACCATTCATTTTATTTTATGAGTCTTTAAAAAAAGAAATAAATGACACTTTAAAAAAAATAGATGAAAATTATAAAATTGCTTTGGAAGAACAAAATCAAAAGAAAGCAGATGAAAAAGCAAATGATATATTAAAAAATGCAGAGCAACTTAATGAAAAAATAGAAGATATAGAACAATTTATTTCAGAAAAGATAGATAAAGAAGAAAATAAAGAAGGAGAAGAGAATAATTTAAATAATAAGTTACTAGATAATTTAAATTCTGAAGATAAAAATAATATTCCTAAAAATTACGAAGATTTGACAAAATTTAATGATTTAATCAAAGAACATCAAAAAATTTTTGCTAAAATAGAAAAAAATGATAAATTTATTGTATCAAAAAAGAAAAAATTGTTCAATTATTTATATGTTAATATAAAAATAGAATCTAGTAAAGATGTGTTTCTTTATGAAAAAGAAGATGCAATAATATTTAATGAAGGAAAAGTTAATATAAATATAAATACAAATTGGATAAAAGATACTAATATAATTTTAGATTTAAATAAAGATAAAGAAAAGAGTTTTTATATTCCAGTGGATGATCAATTTCAAATAGCCAAAATAATTAATATAAAAAATAATAATAATGAAGAAATAAAATTAAATGTTATGACAGAGTCTAAATATGGGGCATTTTTATATTATGGTAAATCTTATGGTAATTATCAATATTATTACAAAAGAAAAATAATTTTCAATTTCTTGAAAGGAACATTAAATAAATATAAGGATGATAAAGATGATATTAAAATAAATAAGGAAGAAATAAAAAAAGAAATTGAAAAATCTTCATCAAAAAATGATGGTAAAAAAACTCTTAATTTTGGTCAAAGAAAATATATAAAAGATAGTAAACTTTATACATTACTTGAAAAATTTAATACGAATAATATTAATTTTTCAAAAACTGTTAATGAAATAGCTAATAATAGAAAAATAAAATGTGATGAAATATTAAAAACTATTGAATCATTATATGAAGAACAGGGAAATATTTCACAATATTTAAAATGCAATTGTTCAGATGGTTCACAGTTTCCGAAAATTTCAGCGAAGCTTGAGGATATCCAAAATTATTTCAACCAACTAATTTCTTTATTTAAAAATTTTGATTCATATATTAGAAAAAATGTTAAAGATTTTATGAATTCATATGAGAAAGATGAAAAAACCCTAAATTCAATGCTTAAAAACATTCAAATTAAAAGTCCTATTTCATCATTTATCCCAAAAATCAATCTTAATTCAATTGATGCAGATTCAGCCCATTTACTGACTTTAATTATAAGTGAAGAAAACGGAAAAGTTTCTTGTAGTCAAAATGATATACCTTTAAATTTCGGATCTTATGTTTCATCACTTATAAATGGAGATTTTTCAGTCTATATTTTGTCTATTATTAATGAAAAATTATATCCAACAATTGATTTTCCTATTGGAGAAAATGGGTTGCCAGATACCAAATTTGATAAAATAATTAATATTAAAAATGAAATTGAGCCAAATGAATTATTTTCTATAAATATTAAAATTCCAAAAAAAAATATAGAAGATGATGAAGATTTTGATATTAAATTTAAATTAAAATTAAAAAATAATAATTTATCCGAATTAGAATTACCATGTAATTTTAAATTCACTTTATCTTCTTTAATAGTCAAAATTGAATGTCTTGATTACACTTTAATAATAAAAGATGATGAATTATTTTTGGGAACTAAAAGTTTTGAAGAAAGTGAAATAATAAGATTTAAAGTAAAATTTTTAGATAATGACATAAAAGCAGATTTTAAAGTTTCATATAAAGGTAATGATGAAAATGAAGCAAAAGAGCCAAAATTAATAAGAGATAAAAATAATTTTAATTTAATAATATCAAAGGAATATGACAATATAGATATAACAGAACAAAGATTCAATCTTAAATTATTTAGTGCAAAATTATATATACATATAACAAATGAAATATTTGTACCTATTAACATAAATGCAAAAATTGATCCTTTTAACTTCAAAATAACTGCTTATGATTTTTATAAAACTGATAATGCTATTGAAAATGAATTAAAGGTATTTTATGGAGATGAACAAATAGGAAAACCTCAAAAATTATTCTTTAAAATTAATTTGCCTGAAAAGAAAAAAAAATATACTGGAAAAATTAAATTATCTTATAACAGATCTGAAATTAATATAACTAATAAATCTATCCAAGATGAATTTGAAATATCCAGTTCCACTAAATTTAATATTACTGCTGAAATTAAAAAAAAATTAATGTATGATATTGAATTATTCATAGAAATTAATATTAATTCATATATAAAAAAATTCAGAGTAATTTTCCAATATTCTCCTCCTATTATTAAAGATGGAAATAAAATTAATTTCGAATATTATCCAACACAAATTCCATTGTATATATATAAAAAAAATAATGAAGGTAAATTTAAATTAAATCAAATAAATAATAATAGTATATTAGATGATCCAAAGGTTAATATATTTGTTACTCCATTTGAAATAAGTAAAATAGATCCACTCTTTCAATGGGGAGACAATATTGAATTAAATATTGATAAAGAAGATAATATATTTTTTGAATTAAATGATTTTGGAATTCTTGAGATAAATAAAAGCAATTCTTCAAAATATCAATATTTATCTATAGATGATTCTTCAGGATGGTTTGGTGGTAATAAATACTCTTATTATGAATCAAAATGTGTTCCTTTATTTGGTATATATAAAGGTGTCTGGTATCCTACTTTGAATTTCTTTAAGCTCCCTTATGAAAATATAGCAATTGGAATTTATGATTATAATAATGTCAAAAATGAAAATCCAAAGAATTTCATTAATATGTTCCAAAAAAATAGACAAAATACCTTTTCTATGAAATCGATTGGTAATTTATTAATAAAAGAGAAAGTAATTAATAATATAGAAGAAATTTTAGAAAAGTTTCCTGATGAAATAAAATTACAAATATATAAAGATATCAAACTTGAACCTTTGGCAGAAGAAGTTAAAATGAAATCAAAAGAAGTTGGTGGACTAGATAAACTATATAGTAAAGATCCTAATTTATTTAAAGGAACAATTTTCGAAATTTTAAAAGGTAAAAAGGAGAAAATTATTAATATTTTAAAAAATAATATAATATATTCACTTTGGATGATTTTATATAAAAGATATGATGAATTAAAATCCAATGGATTTAGAGACTTAATTTTATTAACAGAAGATAATAAAAAAAGATTTAAAGATAAAGTTGATGAAATGAGAGAAGAATATTTTTGTAAGAAAAAAGAGCCAAAAATTCATGATAATTTCGGATTAAAAGATGAATTATATATTACAAATAAATTCAGAGAATCATCTGAAAAAGAAAATAAAAAATACTTAAAAAATAATGAAAAAAATAATTTTTCAGCTATCAAATTTACTCATTATAATAACAAATATATTTATACCGAATTTGAAAAGGATGACTTGAATAAAACTGACTCAAGTATTATTATATCAAAAGAAAATGCTAAAACTGCTTCCTCAATGATTTTAACATCGGATATAAATTTGCCAGAATTACAAAGACCTGAAGAGGATTTAACTTTGGATAAATTAATTAAATTTTACAATGATGCTATAAAATATACTAGAATATTACCAATATTTATAAGAAGTTCATTAAAAAACAATGATGAAGAAAATATAAAGAAAGCTGAAAAATGTTTTTCTCTATTAATAAATACATATAAAGCTTTTAAACCAGAAAAGAAGAATAATTATAAAGATACTTCCTTTTTGTCTTATTATATAAATGAATATATATATTCATTTGAAAAGATGATTTCAAAATTAAAAAAGGCAGGATTTAAAATATTTGGCCTTGATATAGGCTCTATTGAAGCAGAAGAAAATGCTAATGAAATCTTGAAAATTCCAGAATATGAAATTTTGGATGAAAAATCTAATTATTGGAATATATATAAAAAGAAAGATTTTAATGAAGTTAATAAACCATTTTATGATAAAAATACTTATAATCAGGTACTTAATGATAATAAAGAAATTTTAAAAACAAAAGATTATGATACTAATTTATATAATGATAAAATAGAAATTATCAAAAATGTAACAGAAGAGCAAAAGCCAATATCATCAGATCCCATACCAACTCCTTCTCCTTTTCAAAATCCTCAAAGACCAAATCCAGATAAGCCAATTAATATTCCGGGCATTAAAAAAATAAATAATAATAATAATACTGATGATTTTAATCCATTTTCTCAAGGGCAAGAGAATTTTGATACAAGTACTTGTGTTAAAATAATTACTGATAATAAATCTAATTTATCAGACTCGATTGCTCCTGGACAAAATAAACAAGATCAAAATCAAGATATTCCAGTTATGAAATTAAATTCTAATGCTATTAATAAAATGACTATAAATCCTAAAGCTTTCGGAAATAAAAATATGCTATTTAACGAGAAGGATGGAATTGAAAAATCTATTTTAAAAATAAAGGTAATGGATGAAAATGAAAAATTTTCTTATGATTATAAACAATTCGATAATTATTATCCAAAGGCTATTGAAAGTGTAAAAAGTGATGAAATAACAATTAAGGATTTAGTAGATAGCTCAAAATATATATCTCAGATATTTATAAAATTCTTTTCAGAATATGATATACCATTTTTAAATGAGGGTGTTGCAATTTTAATAGATTGTAGTGGATATATAAATAAAGATAATAAATTATTTAATATGAATTTAATTTGCGGTCTTACTGAAGGATTACATTCTATTGGAATCCCTTATTCAGTGGCTTTAATATCTGATGAAAATTTCAAAAGAATTATAAAAAAATATGATACTCCTCATAATATATATGAATTGCAAAAAATATATGAATGTTATATGATACCAAGATATAGAACTAATCTTGCTAAATCTATTCATTTTGCTATTGACAATATGAAATATGATGCTAATTTAACAGGTGTTGGAAAAGTAAATTCTAATACTGCATTTTTCATTTTTACAGATGGTATGGACGAAAATTTATATTTTGGCAAAGATTTTAAGCAATATTTATTTAATAATCCAAATTTGACTTTCGGATTTATTTTTATGAAATCAAGTTTATTATCAGATGATTATAAAAAGATATTAGAAGATTTGTGGAGTAAATTTATTAATGATACAAATGGAAGTTTATCTAGAATTCAAATAGAAACAACAGAAAATAAATATGACTATAGAAAAATTGAAAGTATTACCAAGATGTTTGTTAATATTTTAGCAAGAAATATAGAAGAGCAAAATTATAAATTAGGAAGTTATCCTGTGGAAAAACCTATATTTGAAATTCCAAACAAAGAAGAATTTGAATCAGATACACTTAATTTTATTAAAAATAGCCTTATTTATGATTATTCTTCTCACAATGAAATATTTTATAATATTTCTCAAATTCGTTTTAATAAATTAAAAGCAGATAAATTAGATAGTAATATATATAATAATAAAATAGGCAAAATTATTAATTGTAAAGTTTCAAATTCGATAAAACCAGAATTTAATAAATTTATAAATTCTTTTATTATACCTAAGAATAAAGTTAATATATCACTTTTAGATCAAATATTTTTACCTAATAAGGCATCTACAATGATTCTTTCAACTACAGGAACAGAAATAAATATTCCTGCTTTTATAAAATACCTTTTTGAAAATAATCCAAATCCAATGATATATTTAGAGAAAAAAGGTGGATTTACTAAACATTATTCTGTATCTATAATAATAGATTCATCTTTCTCATGCTTAAATAAATTCAGTTTTCCTCATACAATACAAACAATACGTTCATTAATTTCAAGTATAGCATCAATAAATATACCAGCAGTAGATATTATAGTTGCCACTACAAATAATCCTATAGTTATATGCAGCGATATTGCTTCTAATAAAATTTTAGGAAAATCAAATATATTGCCCTCTTTATTAAAAGTATTATCAAAACCTTGTTTAAAAGCAAATCTTTTAAGTGCTTTAAAAGTGGCAAAAGATTTACAAAAAATAGGCTCAAAAGATACAACAAAATATATGTTTGTTCTAACAGATGGACTTTATCAACAAAATGAATTAGATTTAATTAAAAATAGAATTTTTGATTGTATGCAAACTTCTTCATTAATAGGTATAGGAGTAGGATTTTATCCTTTGAAAATAAAAAAATTATTCGTTCAAAATATATATGTTCCAAATCCTAATAAATTATTTAATGGTATAGCTATTTCAACTGCTAAATCTAATGATAAATATACTTCAACCATGCCATATTTGGATATATTACCTTTAAAAGATGATAATTTTGAAGCAATTATTGAAGAATTGTCAAAAACCGAAAAACCAATTAATAAAGAATTAATTAAAGAACTTGAAAATATTGAGATAGAAATGGATGCATTCAGTGATTTTTATAACGCGGAAAAAGAACAATTTGATGACTCTGGTGCTCTTATTAATCCAACAGGTAAAAATACTTCTATGTACGCAGAAGGATTTTTAGAAGGTCATGAAATTTTATTTGTTTGTTTATATAATTGTGATATGAATCCAAATGAAGATCCACATACTAATTATAAATATTTATTCGAAACTTCTCCCAAAGCTTATTATCATTTTAATCAATGTGTGGAATATTATAAAGCTAAAGTAAAATTGGTTTTAGATTATGAAGATGCTATAAATGAAATAACTAAACCTTGGGATAAAGATCCAAAAAAAGGGAGATATTATGCAGTTTGGATTGTTTGTGGTCCTCCATATCCTATGCTTCCTAACAATCCAAATAAAAAATCAAATCCTTATTTATTAGGACAATTTATGAAAGTTTTGAATATATATAATGAAAATGGAGGCAGCGTTGTATTTCTTACAGAAAGTGATCCTTTATATTATCAAGCAAATTTATTTTTAAGAGATTTATATTTATACGATAAAAAAGGTAATAAAGTCAAAGTAGATTTACAATTAGAAGGAGAGCATAAGGGTGATACTATATTGAAAGGAGATAAAACAGGAGAATTAAAAAGTGCTGGATTATTTAATAAATCTTCTCAATCGTTTAAAAATTTAACAAGATCATCATTGTCTCATAATCTAGTTTCATATTATGAAGGATATACAATAGATTACGGAGATTATAACAAAGTTATGAATTCTCCTTTTTATCCGTTTGCAAGAGATAGTGATGGTGGAGTTGCTGGATTCTTTTATCCAGCTGATGAATATGGAAGAGGAGATATTATTTTTAATTGTAGTTATACTTCTCTTTACTTTACTAAAAAAAATAATGATGGTACTTATCGATATTATGAAAATATTATAGCTTGGACTGCAAGACCTGAAATTCATCTAAAATATGATCAATGCTTAATAAAAGATTATAGGCCTAAAAAAGTAAACTTTGCTATTGATTATAATAATAAATGGAATGAATTTAAAGAATTACCAAAAAAAGAAATAACAGAACAAGATTTAAAAACAATGAAAACTATATTCTGTATTGATGCTTCTGGCTCTGTTGGAGGGCAAACTGTTTATCATAATGTTACAAGAAATATCTTTAATAAATTTTACAAAAATGGGGATTTAATATATTTATGGGGAAGTTCATTTGAAAAAAAAAATTATTCTGAATTTAGAAGTTGGAATGATAATAAGAAAAGCGGATTAGGAGGAACGGCTTCAGAATTAATAGCTGACATAATAATAGATGAAAGAAATTATGGAATAGAGCATTTAATTATAATAACTGATGGAAGTGTTAATTCAAATAGTATTGATAGGAGTGACAATAAAATGAAAACTAATAATATTCATTTTAAATTTGTATCCACTTATATTATAGGAAGTGGAGGAGATAGATCCGTTGGTGCACCTTATTGCAGAGGAGATCCTAGTGTAACTTATCTTTATAGCTCAGAAAATAGTTTTGAGAAATTAGCATCCTTAAGTCATTCAGAAATTCAATTATTTAATAGCTTTACTCAAATGAGGTCTTATAACGAATTCAATTCAAAAGCAGAAGATCTTAGAAAAGTTTTAGAAGCTCAAATGTATGGAAGAAATAGTGATTCTAATTTGATTAGTAAACTTAATATACTGAAATCAAATATATTAAATCAATCTTTGTCACAGCAGCAAAAAGATGATTTTATGAGTAAATATAATGTTTTATATCAAATTTGTGATGGTGCTTTAAGAGAGGGAGGTTCTATGGACTTTGGAGCAAAAAAATTAAATAGTTAATTATTTAGATGAAATAATTATTAATTAATTATATTATAATATTTTTAAAATTAATTATTTAGAATAATAATATTTGGGGATTGGGGATTGGGGATTGGGGATTGGGGATTGGGGATTGGGGATTGGGGATTGGGCCCAATACCCAAT
>Ga0247611_10004262_pt1 | contig 20018 bp, 26 predicted proteins | sample 177DNAGHGhighgp2_FD_192422 | JGI IMG/M metagenome (GOLD analysis project Ga0247611, IMG submission 192422) | Sheep rumen microbial communities from Palmerston North, Manawatu-Wanganui, New Zealand - 1770 DNA GHGhigh gp2 | ecosystem: Host-associated > Mammals > Digestive system > Stomach > Rumen...
CTAATAGAGAAGATACTTCCTATGGTTGTTATGCATGGGATGATAAAGATAATAAACCTCTTGAGATAGTTATATTAAACAGTTCATACCATAGTATCTATAACATTGAATGGAAGATGTTGAATCACATACTTGTTTCAGAGTTATGGGATGACAATGATAAATATTCTCTCGACCCCCACGCTTCAAGCCCGTTTGTTATGAACAAATGTGGCGTAACACTTACCATCACGCAAGATGGATGGAAAATGACTTGTAACAATGCGGAGGTTATTCATAATCTCTGTGACAAAGAGCTTTATTCTGTGACTTCTATTCCTGATGAGGATAATAGCTATCTAATTGATTTCAAGACAGATTCTACAGGAGCGGATTATATTGATCTAGCCAAGGATATTATTAAAGATGTTGAAGCCGCTTATGAAGGAAGCCATATTTTCACAGACAACTCATTGAACGTATAATAAATTGTTTCGTTATGGTACATGACACAGAAATTTTAAAAGAAATGCAAAAGATACAGCCCTGGCTAGTAAGGGTTTGTATTCCAGATGAAAATTTTGCAAGGATTTTGAAACATATTGATATTGCTGTTATCAATAGTCTTACGCACTATCCATCAGATAAAACAGACAAAGCGCTCCTCCTTATTAAAAAAGAATTAAAACTTGTTCTACCTCAGAACAGTACAATGGAGTCGGCATTGGCAGGATATATTTTTTTATGGGTTCGCTATGTTTGTTTAACTAACAAGAATCTTTATCGAAATGTTTTTGCGGCTTGTTTCAACAATGATACGATTATCCAATCTTCATCTGAGAGGAGAAAATATGTCGAAGGGAGATTGATGGGATTGGGAATACCCGAATCGCAACTTAATGACATATATTATATTCTTAAAGGCTATATAGACACCACATTTGCTATCCTAAAGCATGCCAGTCGTATTACTCTTAATCATTTTGAAGATCCAGATGATTTTATTTTGATAGTAAACAGCAAATATGACAATACAGAATGTATCAAGGATTTGTTAAGTGTTGATGAAATAGCCGAAATCGTGATGCGAGATTTCTTTTCTAAGAAAGCGATTAGAGAGATAGAATAAACCAAGTTTTGAGATATAAACTACTGATGATATGACTCTAGAAGAACATATAAAAAAATATTATAATGAGGTCAACAACCTGACAGCTGTTTGTAGAACAAATAGTTCATGGAGTCGTGGTGAACAACGAGAATTGAGAATAGGAGAAACATATCATGTCTCTCATATAGGAGTACTTAGGTCTACAACTAACATTATGCTTTCGGAATTTGGAGAAAAGGAGTATAATGCAGGTTGCTTTGATCTTTATGAGAATGGCGAATGCCTTGAACACAAATATTCAAAGGACCTTCGTTTCTGGGCACCATATCTTCGGAAGCTGTACAGAGATCGCGACTCTCTCACTTTCGCTAACGAAATGGAGAGAACAGCAATACCTGCTCATCTTAAATGTATTGAGCAAGAGTATGACGTCAAGATTTTACTCGCAGTGGAGTCTGGAAGTCGTGCATGGGGATTCGAATCAAAGAATAGCGACTGGGATGTACGTTTTATATATGTTCATAAACCGGAGTGGTATCTTAGAGTAGAAGAACAGCGTGATGTCATTGAGCATATGTATGAAGATGATGTTGACTTGTCTGGTTGGGAATTGAGAAAGGCTTTGTTATTATTCAGAAGGAGTAATCCATCCTTGTTTGAATGGCTTCACTCACCGAAAGTTTACCATATAGACGATGACTTCGAAAAGCGTATTCATGCTGTTGAACAGGACTTCTTCAATCCTGTCAAGACCATGTATCATTACAACCACATCTATAATAAACAGAATGAGAGATTTCTTCAGAAAGAAGGGTATCCGATGAAAAAATTCCTCTATTATCTTAGAGGAATATTGGCTTGTAAATGGATTGAAGAGCACAACTCCTTGCCACCTGTGGCTTTTGAAAAACTATTGGATGCTACAATAGCCAATAAAGACATCAGAGCAAAAGTTGACGAATTAATTCAGATAAAGAAAGGCGAAAAAGAGTTAGACATAATGATAGTTGATACTTCCTTAGTGGAGTATGCTAGAAACATGGCTGATTACTATAATAAGTTCATTGGTGAATTCCGGCCAGAACAGAATAATGTTCCCGCTGATTCACTGGACTCTATTCTATTCGATATGGTAATGTCTCATAAATAGGATTTTCGTTATCTATGCAATTAGGTTACACAATATATTATTACCTTTACACAAATAAGTGGGATGAAGAAAAATGATTGTTTCTTAATGAAAGGTTCTAACGATAGCGAACCAATGACGTTGTACTATATCACAGATATGTACAGTGATAAAATTCGTGCGCTTAGTATATGTATAAAAGACGATATGGTACAGGGCTTAGAATATGACAGTGAATATGACAATGAAATACCTGAAGATGCAATTATGCTTCCGTCTAATACTTATGACCATGTAAAAAATGAAATGAACATTTTTTTGAGAGAAGCCAAGTCTTTCATTGAAAAGAATCTCATTGAAGGAGAACCTAAACTTCAGATTGGAGGTCATTACTACGATGGATATATACACACTGTTACAGAAATCGGTAAGAAGAGAACAAAATATAATTTGTTCAGGTTAGAACCTGTGAATATTTCACCTATTTGGACAGGCAACTGTCTCACAGAGGACATAGTAAAAAGAAGCATGCAAATATCTGATGAAACATATTTTGAAGTGCTTAATATGTATAAAGACTTCATCAAGAAACTAAGAAACATTTTCAAATAATCGCAATATGTTAGGCGTAATTATTAGGAACATAATAAGTGGCCGTAGTGAAATGAAGATGAGCAAATATTTCTTCTACGCTGTATTCGCCCTGCTATTCATGGTGTCATGTAATAGCAGGAAAGGCGCAAATAGCACCCCGTTTAGTGATATGGAGAATGTTCTGGTATCAGATTCCTTACGTCCAGATACATTGCACCATCCCTCACCAGACGAGTTTGATGATGAGCACATGCCACCGCCACCACCTGATGGTATGCGCCCTGGCGGGCCGCCACCTCCACCGCCTCATGGGAAAGGCCGTCCTCCCCACAAACCAGACAATATGCGTGGCTTCGACCCTGCATCTGAGGACGATATGGACGACAACGGCATGAGCCGCTATATGGAGAATAATGACGAAGAAGGTTGGGATTAAATAAAATAGGAATCATGAGACATAGAATAAAAGCAGGTAAGGTTGGCTCTTTCACACCAGAGAAACAAAAGGTGGAACTAGAGCAATTAGATGACAGAGAAGTCGCTGAAGACGTAGAAGAAATCTTCGAGGAGGACTCGAACATTAGTAATGATGACGAAGCCCTGGCTGCGATGGAGTTCTACGACAGTCCTGAATCAATGGAATAAAAGTAATATGGATTGTGAAGATAATAAAGTGATACCACTCACAAGAGTCCGATTTGTCTATTACGACGAGGATGGTAATGAGTATCACGTTGTGGAACGCGATATGAACATGGTTCCTAACGTCGGGGAAGAAATATACCTTGAAACGGGCGACTTCAATATCGACCTCGATGGTTGGACGGTTAAGAGCCGCGTTTGTGACTTAGGAAAAAATTGTTGGCTGCTGTCTATTACCCATCGACTTGATGACAACACAGGAATTTGGAGGTTCAAAGACGATTTAAAAGAAAAGGCATAAAAGAAGACTAAGTATGACTCGACAACATATAGTATTTCTGACTGGTGCAGGTGTCAGCGTGGATAGCGGACTGAGCACGTTCCGTGGCAAGGATGGATTGTGGACGAATGAAGAGTGGGCTTATCTGGCAAGTACGGAGGCGCTTTACAATGACACGCAAAGATGCCTGGATTTCTATAACTGGAGGCGCAAACAGCTTTCAGAAGTGGAACCGAACGAGGCCCACCGCATGATTGCGGAGTTGGAGAAGGAGCATGAGGTGACGGTTATCACGCAGAATGTGGACAACCTGCATGAACGGGCTGGCTCTACTCAGGTGATTCATCTGCATGGTGAGCTAAGCAAGGTGTGCTCGATGAATAATCGCACAACCTGCGTGAAGGAATATCCGCTGACAACACCGATTAGGGTGGGGGATAAGGCCGAGGATGGTTCACAGCTACGCCCGTATATCGTGATGTTTGGCGAGTATGTGGACAGCATGAATATCGCCATCGACATTGTGAGCAAAGCTGACATCTTCGTGGTCATCGGGACCTCGCTGAAAGTCTATCCTGCAGCGGGATTCATTAACTACGCTCACCACGAGGTTCCCAAGTTCGTGATTGACCCGGGGGAAATGGATCAATGCACGCATTTGGGCTTCACTCACTTCAAAACTACCGCCACAGAAGGCATGAAAATGCTTCTAGAGGCATTCAAGGAACTATAAAGAACTGTAATATGGTAAGAATAACAGCAGAGAATTTTGTTACCGACAACAAGACTAATAAAGTCTATATCTCCAGTCTTATCGATAAGGCAAGTGGCGACCTTGACGCAGATGTACGCGGGAGGTTGAAGTCTTGTATTATGAAGTTTTGCCCTGATGTTGAGGTTCTATATAACACAATGGATGTTTGGGCGCGAGACTACATGCCAATACAATTGACTGAAGATGTGTTCCTAAGTTATACCTACAAACCTGACTATTTGGAAGAATACCCTGAATGCATCACAAACTGGCAGCTACACGACGTACATACGCAAAAACAACTTGCAAGTAATGAACGATTTAATTTCAAGGTTGTTCAAATACCTATTATCCTCGACGGTGGCAATGTGGTAAAGGCCATTGTGGGAGGCAAACCGTGTTTCATCATGTGCGATAAGGTTCTTGAAGAGAACAATGTCAGCTATGAAGATTTCGATAACTGGTGGAAGCAATGGTGGAAAGACAATTTTGATGGAACGGAGATGGAATATGTCTTGTTGCCATGGGAAGGATCAGACGATAATCCAATTGGGCATGCAGATGGTATGGTTAGGTATATTGAGGATGGCAGAGTGCTGTTTACTAACTATGAAGATTTTGATGGCTACAATTATCCTGCAGAACTTTATGTTGACAAACTAACTGAAGTAGGCTTCGAAGTTGAGACATTGGGCTATCATAAGCTTTTTGACTATAAGAAAGATAAACTCTATAGGATGCTATTCGATAGTTCTTGGTGCTATATCAACTTTTTGCAGGTAGGTAACCGTATTCTAGTTCCCTCCCTTGGATATGACAAACTGGATCAAGAAGCAAAACGCCAGATAGACGCTGCTTTCAATAAGAACAGACGTCTTGCAGATGTTGAGCTGATAGGTGTAGATATGACAACCATTGTGGAAGAAATGAACGACAATCACAACTCTGGAGGTGCTCTTAGCTGCTTGACGTGGACAATAAAAGCATAACAATATGACATATACATACAAATATCCAAGACCGGCTGTGACGGCTGACTGCGTGGTGATAACGAAAGAGGCAGAGCCGAAGGTGCTGCTGATTCAGAGAGGCAACATGCCTTTCAAGGGAGGATGGGCTTTCCCCGGTGGTTTCATGAATATGGACGAGACAACGGAGCAGTGCGCCATTAGGGAGCTGGAGGAAGAAACAGGGCTTCGGCTGTTGAAGGTTCAGCAGATTGGAGCCTATTCCAAAGTTGACCGTGACCCACGAGGAAGGACTGTCACCGTTGCTTACCTCGCTATCGTTGATGAACCTATCGCTGTCACTGGCCAGGATGATGCTGCCAAAGCTGAATGGTGGCCACTGTCTGATCTGCCATATCTGGCATTCGACCATTACGACATCATGCAAGATGCCATCAAGGTTTATGCTCAGGAAATGGAAGGAAATGAGAAAGCAATCAATGACCGATTTAAGGAGCAGAAGGAAAGAATGCATGAGCTATCCAAACAGATGCGTGAGCAATGTGCCCACGTTCAGGAATTGTGCAACAACTTCACTAAAAAGGAGCAGGAATGATTACCTCCAATTCGACATACGCTGAGATTGAAGCCCAGAAACGGCTGGATGAGCAGAACATACAGGACTTTCTGGTGAGGAAGCTGGAGAGGGATGGGCGTAAGTTGAAGAAGATCTTCAAGAATAAGCCGTATTATACACCGCTGCAGCCAGCCACCTTCCACTCGCGCACAACGAACATCCATTGGCGCATCCTGCAAATACTGATGCATGAAGAGAGGCCGTCGGCAGAGGAGCGTGTAAAGGGTATAAACTTTCGGGTGGCAAGCGAAAATCAAATAAGATACACCATCATTGACAATATGGATACGGGACAGCCCGTTTTAGTGCTGCCCTTCCCCGGCAATGCTTTCTTCGTGTCGGCCCATGCCATAAGGCGATACAAAGAAAGATGTCTTGGAGAGGAAGATTTGGATTTCGTGACGACCTGTGACAGGCTGGTAAGGCGCAGTCCTTATTATGTCTGTGCGCCATCGCATACTATCTACGGCAGTACAAATTTCCATACGGTAGTATTTAGGGTTGCCGACGGTATGTTTCTTGGCTTTTTTAATAGTGAGAGAAATGTGGCGTATCTTGACACCTTCATATCGGTGGATATGCTAAACGAACGCCAGAAGAACCTTTCGGCATTCAAGTATAACGATCAGCTCTTGCGTCAGCAACGGGATATGGTATTAGGCTTGACACCCTTTGATGAAAATCTGTCGATGACTATGACCTCCAGCGGCATTTATACCAATGGGGAGAATGAACTGAAAGAGTTGTCGGAAGAAGAAATCGTTGAACTGCGGAAGATAGCCAAGGAGGAATACGATGCCATCCCAGAGGAGGAGCATCAACGACGCATAGTCGAGCAACAACAGGCCAACCGCGAACGCTATAATAAAAAGATGATCAAAAAAGGTTACAAATAATAATATGGATAGAAGTGATATTGAAGAAATGGCAAAGGACCTGATTCCGTTAGCAGAATCAACAAATGCAGGCGAGGCGCTCATGACTACGGACTATGATGATAAGTGGGAGTTTATCATGGGATTCAGGAAGAAAAAGAAATATAGAACGTAACTTCTTTCCCGAGGTTGTATATGTTTGGCGACTATTTGAATTTAGAGTCGTGAGACTCTGCCTTAAGGCGTGAATGCATTGCTATATCCTCTGGACGTGTTATTCCAATGGATTCCTGCAAGGCTTTTGGCGCGTTTCAATAGCAAATGCTTAGGAAGCGGCAGACCGAGAGGCCAGTCGCTTCTATTGGTTTAAACGGTTTTACTATTCAACTCTGATAGAAGAGTTTGAAAAACAGCCCGGACATCGCACTTATATTTTGTATTTTGCCTTAAGTGTAGAGATCCATCTTCCATATAGGCTCTTTTGTTCACCTCCAGCATCATAGATTGGTAGGGAAACGGGCAGTCAGGAGTCTCAGAATTGCTATATGGTTCATTGATACCCACCTTGTAGCCGTAGTCCTCAAAGAGATTGACGGCTAATTCAATGGTTTCTTTATGGGGCTTCGACCAATCTTCATTGAAGCCTATACAGATATCCACATCACTCATTTCGCTGGGGAAAGAGTGACAGTCAAGGAGCAGAGCATCTGCGCTAAGATTCTCTCGAAGTCGTTGTTGATGCCAGTGCCATAAACCAAGAAGCATTGCCTCGTTCTCTTCAGGAACTTTTCGCGTGTAACCATCGAACTGCTTGTAAACGATACCTTGGCCATGCAGCTCCAAGGGGTCATCCCAAAGTCTTTCAGCATCTACAATGAATCGTGAGTATGGGAATCGTACGGTTCGAACTTTCTCGCTCCTATACCCATGAAACAGGAAATCAGTGTGCCAGTCAGTCCACTTCAGGACAATGTCATTGATGAAACGTTCATCAATGTTCCAAAAACTCAGTTGGTTATCGTACAGGCCTTCAATAGAGGCATGCGGCTCGTTAAGAACAATTTGCTTGTATTGCATGTCGTTATCATTTTAGTTAATACTCACTTAACTCGCATCATCTTACCACCGTGGCATAACGTAAGCTCGGTTGGTGTGCATTGAAGCACTCTTGATGCTTATCGGGTGCAAAGATAAACAATAAACTATATATTGGCAAGTTTTCTATCAAATAAATGCCTAAAATAACAATTATTATTTTCTGTGCAGATAGACTGCACTGCATCACTTTACCTTTGCAATGTCAAACTTAAAAAGTGAACTATTATGGGATTTTTCGATTATCTTTTATTCGGTGCATTGATAAACAGTCTAAGGAACAATGGACGGAGTAACAACACCCATTCAAGTTCCTCTAATGACAGTTATAATCGTGGCTATCATGATGGCTACGATGATGCATGTTTGGATCATGAGGATTATTGTCGCCATGATGACTACGATAGCAGCTATGATTCGGGCGACTGTGATTGCGGTTGCGATGACTATTATGATTTCTAATTTATTACACTAAAACAGTACGAATATGAAAAAGATCCTTTTAGCATTCTGCATGGTTGCATTGTTAGCATCCTGTAGTAAGAACTCTCCTTGGGAGTACAAAGTAGTGAAAGTCGCAGGTAAACCTGCAGAAACTCTGGCTGACTATGGTGCACTGGTATATGGCGACCAAACTGCCATGCTTAATAAGATGGGCAAGGAAGGATGGGAACTTGTCAGCACCTATACTGAGACAGCAACAGCCTTTCCGAACTTCGGAAACTCTGATTATGTCACTGGCATCCGTGATAATACCAGGACAAGCGTGGTGAACTTTATCTTTAAGAGACAGAGCGACGGTAAGGAAGAGAATAACGACAAACCAACCAAGAAAAAATGAAGAAAGCTTCAGTATTCGTGATAATCTCCTTAATAATTCTGTCGTCTTGCTCCCATAAGAACGAGGCGATAGAGTTATCACGAGATTTCTTCACAGCCCTGTCCGATTCCACCTATGGCAGTCCCACAGACTTCTATCCAAGGTATGATTCACTGGGTATTGAAGCCAAGTCAGATATCGTTGATATTGAAGAATCGGACATCACAGAAAAGAACGATACACTCATTGTCCGCTGTTATAACAACTATACAAATAGTGAAGGAACATTCAAGCAAGACAGCGTAACACTGTTCATCACCAGGAACGAGGAAAAGCAGTTCTACATCTACGACTCCAAGGGTCTTATCGTCATGGATAAGGACTTGGAATGGTTCGGTTCTGCGACAGGAGCCTTTGGAAAAAAGCTGCCAAATGACCAGGCGCTGGCAAAGCGTATCGAGCAGGTCAGGTCAATGATGTGGAACAAGTACATTGAAGTTCGTGCAGAGCTGGCCACCAAGGTCAAAATCTCTAACTGGTCATGGGAAACAAGCTACAGTGGAGATGCCCACGGAGAAGGAAGGGTTATCAACAACCTGGACTACTCCATATCAGGCATAAAGTACCATGTCAACTACTATGACCGTAAGGGTGATTTTATGGCAGAGGATAACGGCAGTATCAGCAAAACACTATATCCTGGAGAAAAATATAACTTCACTTTCTGGAGTTCCAATGCCAAATATCCTCACACCGCCAATCTTAGGCTTGAGTTCTCTGACAATATGGTACTCAAAATAATCAAAGAGCAGACATATACCGGAAACGAATTTCAAGATTACCAGAAAAGAAAGATGTAATAGGGAAAAAGCCTCTTTCTACTATTCGCTGCTGCAACCAAATTATGTTGTAGTAGCGATTTTTATAAAATACATAAACTTTTTTTCTGCTACGAAAAAAGGCTTCATCAGCCTATTATACCTTTGCACCCAGAATAATGAAACAAGGCTCGTTAGCTCAGTTGGATTAGAGTACGACGCTACGAACGTCGGGGTCGGGAGTTCGAATCTCTCACGAGTCACCATCAATGCTTTATGGTGTAACGGTTAGCACGTCAGATTCTGAATCTGGAAGTGGTGGTTCGAATCCATCTGAGGCAACGACATTGGGAACTTTGGCAGACTTGGTGTATGCGGAGGACTGAAAATCCTCAGAACGTGGTTCGACTCCACGAGGTTCCACAGACAATGCCCTATAGTATAACGGTAGCACAACAGGTTTTGGCTCTGTTAGCGAAGGTTCGACTCCTTCTGGGGCGACAAGACACTGCTCCATGGTGTAATGGTAGCATACCAGATTCCGGTTCTGGAGGTGGTGGTTCGAATCCATCTGGAGCAGTTTATATGGAGTTTGTGGCCGAGAGGTTTAGGTGCAAGTTTGTGGCACTTGTCAACGCAGGTTCGAATCCTGTCAAACTCCCTGAGATGGTCGGTTCATCTAGACGGTAAGGATTACAGATTTTCAATCTGTCCACACGAGTTCGATCCTCGTACCGACTACAAAATGCTTCAATAGCACAGTGGTAGTGCAGCTCCCTTGTAATGAGCAGGTCGCAGGTTCGAACCCTGCTTGAAGCTCTGATTTCTGGATGTGGTGTTAAATGGTAGCATTCGTGGTTTGGGACCATGCGGAGTGAGTTCGAGTCTCGCTATCCAGACAAAAAAGGCTCCTTCTTTGGCATAATAGCCTTAGCAGGAGTCTCTTTGTTATACGAAGTTCAGAATGGCAGTGAGCCTGTTCTCAACTTTCTTCAGGACTTTCCGAGTCCTGACCGTGTCAGTATTCTCCTTGTTCCCAAGAAGAGTGATGGCCTCCTTTATCAGTTTGCAGTCATCAGCTGACAAAGGCATCTCCGTGATGGAATAGCTGGGGTCGGCATATCTGTAGTAGATCCTGTCGTACACCTCTATAGGCGCATTATAACCCAGCTTTTCAGACCTCATGATCTGTATATCCATCTGTACAGTTCTGGTGCAAACACCCTTGGTGATACCCTCCATGTCGTACAGTGCCTCGCAGCAAGCATCCACGAGGTCGTCGAGCGTCCATCTTCTGTATCTGTTTCTCAAACAGTTGTCTATCGTCTTGTACCTTATCAAGGCATTTTTATTTGCAGGCATAGTTTTTTCTTCTTTACGTGGTAAGACGATGGTGAGTACCAATCGTCCAAAAATAGTTGGAATCTTCCTCGGTAAGGATGTCCCAACTATCACTCTATTTCAATTCTCTCTTGACGGCAACCTATGATGCCCGGAAGATAAAACTATGTTCTTGATGACGTGGTAATCCTATACCGCATGTGCATGGTGTACCAAATGGATGCTGCACATAACATGTCGGTTCGAAGCGTCGCTGGCCCCGAACAAAAGCTTGTGATGTTATGTTTACTATCGCGTTCATACTGTATAGGATTCTAAAAATCGGCTGCAAAGTTACAAATTAAGAACGAAATCTTTTTGCGTAGCTGAGAAAAAGTTCAAAATTTAACATCTCCTCCACGAAAAATAGCGGAGTCGCTGGAAAATGTGTAATACACTTATAGAATACCGTCATAGTCTCTGATGGCTTGGCGCCATTCATCAGGGAACGGTATGGACTGCTTTTGCTCCAGGTCATAAAGCACTAATATCGACTGGCACCGACTCTTTACTTCCTTCGTATCGATGTCAAAGATTTCCTGTTCCAGACGGAAACTCTTGTTGCCGAGGTGTACTGTACGGGTACGGACGGCAATTCTGTCTGCGCCTTTGATTTGGGCAAAAAACTCCACCTCGATCTTCACTACGAAAATAGCATACTGATCCCAGTCAAAGCCTTTGCACACGGTGGAAACATAGTCAGTCTTACCAGAGTCGTAGAACTGAAAATATATGGTATTGTTCACGTGACCGAACTTGTCAACGTCGTTGAAACGTATCTGAAGGGGCACCACATTGCGAAACCCGTTATTTCTTTCTTCTGTCATCATCCTAAATCACAATTGCTGAAATCGGCTGCAAAATTACAAAAAAACGGCAAAACATCTGAATCTCTATGAAGAAGAATTCTGATAATTAATAAAAGTATGCTATTTATTTTGTAATTTTGCACCCAAAGCATAAGATTATGGAGCAGAAACGTTCAACACCAGAGATTATCTCAGCCAGACCTGAAGATACGGATTTCATAGCATGGATTGTAGCCCAGGGGATGCATCTGGATAGTGTGCCGGCGTTTTTGAAGAAACTCGGCACTCGTGATGACACGCTCTATAGTTGGCAGAATACTCGCCTTCTTCAGTGTAATGGCAAACTGGCTGGTGGACTTGTATCCTACGACGGTGCCACACACGAGGAAAGGCGGAGGAATACCTGGGTGATGCCCGACGGAAGACTGCTCAGTTCGGGTGATGTACCGGAAACGATGGCAGGTGAATATTATCTTGACTCTCTGGCCATTGTTCCTGAGTTTCGTGGGCATGGGCTGTGGAGGATGTTGTTTGATGATGCGGTGGAAATGGCCAGGGAGAAGGGCTTCCATCGCGTCTCGCTGATTTGCGATGAGAGTTATCCAAAGTTGGGAAAACTTTATACTTCCTATGGGTTTGTGCCAGAAGGGACATTCCTGTATTTCGACACACTCTGTCGCAAAATGTCGCTCTCAATATAAGAACAAGACTAAATAACGTGGATATGAAGAAGATTATTACTTGCTTACTTGCAACATTTGGACTGGCAACCGGTTGCTGCCAGCAGAATTATGAAAACACGGATCCAGAAGGCTTTGCAAAATTGATAGCAGAGCCTGATGTGGTGGTTCTTGACGTGAGGACTGCTGAAGAGTTCAACGAAGGACATATCGAGGGGGCGCTGCTTATTGACTGGAAGCAGGACGGCTTCATGGAGAAGGCAAAGGCAACGCTGCCAAAGGAGAAAACAATAGCTATTTATTGTCGTAGTGGACGTCGCTCTGCTAGTGCTGCATCAGAACTGGGTGCTGAGGGTTACAAGGTCGTGAACCTCTTGGGGGGCATCCTGGTTTGGAAGGAAACTAACAGGCCTGTGACAACAGATACCTATGAAGTGGATGTGTTCCAGACGAAGAGTGGAAAAATCGTTAAGTTCCATGCGTTGATGCACGCCAGCATCAGGATGGTGTATGACGGCAAGGAGATAGAGATAGACCCTGTGCTGAAGCTGCGCGAGAGGACAATTGACTACAGCAAGATGCCCAAAGCTGACTATATCTTCGTGACCCACGAACACATGGACCACTTCGACAAGGAGGCCATCAAGCAGCTGACGAAAGACGGTACACAGTTGATTACCAATAAGCGTTGTGGCGACATGCTTGGCTATGGAAAAGTAATGGGCAATGGTGACAAGCTACAGATAACTGACGACTTCATGGTTGAAGCCGTACCAGCCTATAACACCACTGAGGCTAATCAGAAATTCCACCCCAAGGGTCGAGACAATGGCTTTATCCTGACTATCGATGGACTGAGAATCTACATTGCTGGCGATACGGAAGATATTCCTGAAATGGCTGACATCAAGAACATCGATGTTGCCTTCATGCCCTGCAATCAGCCGTTTACCATGACGCCAGACCAGTTAGTAAGAGCAGCCAAGATGGTGAAGCCCAAGGTGCTGTTCCCATATCACTATGGAGAAACCAACGTCAGCGGTATTCCTGAGTTGCTAAAGGCAGAGGGGATAGATGTAAGGATAAGACACTACGAATAAGTAATTGCGGCAGATGGGAATGGAATGATGAAATTGTTGACAATAATCATGGCAGTAATGATGATGAATACATGTAACGGGAACGTGGCGAAAGAGCCGAAAGTGAGACCTGCAACTCAGGCGAACCGCTTCTATACGGGTGATGCCAAGGAACTGAGCGAAGAGGTGGATAGCTTCTTGGCGCTACATGCCAAAGATAGGAAGTACGAGCAAGTAGCTGCGTTGATAGTGCCTCATGCGGGATATTATTTCTCTGGCAATGTGGCTGCAGCAGCGTATCAGTCGATACCAGAAGCGAAGACATACAAGCGGATTTTCCTGTTAGGGCCAAGCCATCATGAATGGCTCGATGGGGCTTCGATAAATACGGAGTACGACTATTACAGTACACCATTGGGCAATGTGAAGGTGGATGTCGAAACGGCTCAGAAGCTGATAGGGGCAGACAGTGTATTTTCATATCAACCTAAGGCTCACGACAGGGAACATTGTCTGGAGGTTCAGTTGCCGTTCCTGCAGAGAAGGTTTGGCGAAGTGCCCCCAATCGTTCCGATAATTATTTCGACCAATGATTTCAGGAAGTTGCAAAGAATAGCGAAGGTACTGAAAACGTATATGACTGAAGAGAATCTGTTTGTGGTGAGCAGCGATTTCTCGCACTATCCGAAATACGAGGATGCCTGCGAGGTGGATGCACGAACTGGCAAGGCTGTGGAGAGTGGCGACGTGGAACGCTTTATTGCCCAGTTGGAGGAAAACGCCCGAAGTGGTGTGAGGAATCTGGCTACGAGTGCCTGCGGAGAGCTGGCCATTGCTACGCTGATGCTGATGATGCAGGATGGCAGCTACGAAGTGAAGCACCTGCTGTATCAGAACTCTGGCGATATTGATAATCACGACCATAGTCGTGTGGTGGGGTATCATGCGTTTGCAGTACTCAGAAAGAGCGAATTCTCATTGAATGACGAGGAGAAACGAATACTGAAAGACATTGCGCTGACGAGTATTAAGGATAGTCTTGATGGCAAACCGATAGCGCAGCCAACTCTCAATTCTCAATTTTCAATTCTCAATTCAAAATGTGGCGCATTTGTATCGTTGCACAAGCAGGGGCGATTGCGTGGCTGCATCGGACACTTTGGCGAAGACGTGCCATTGCACGAGATAGTAGCAGAGATGGCTCGTGCCGCTGCCCTTGAAGACCCTCGGTTCATGCCTGTAACCAAGGACGAATTGGACGATATTGACGTCGAAATCTCTGTGCTCACGCCTATGCGTCGCATCAAGAGTCTGGATGAATTCCAGCTGCACAAGCATGGCATCTATATCAAGAAAGGATATCGCAGTGGTACGTTCCTGCCTCAGGTTGCCGACGAGGTGAACTGGACGAAGGAGGAGTTCGTGGGCCATTGTGCTCAGGACAAAGCCGGCATCGGATGGGATGGCTGGAAGGATGCGGAACTGTATGTTTACGAAGCGATAGTGTTCTGATGGAGTGTAAATACTATAGGCAGTTGGATGATGAACGGGTAGAGTGTCAGCTCTGTCCGCATCATTGTAAGATTGCTCACGACAAGACGGGTATCTGTCGGAGCCGTCGCAATAAGGATGGCGTGCTTGTCAGCGAGGTGTACGGCAAGCCTTGTTCGCTGGCCATAGACCCCATTGAGAAGAAGCCGTTGTACCACTTCCATCCTGGCACCAAGTGCCTCTCCATTGCTTGTACTGGATGTAACTTCCGGTGTTTGAACTGTCAGAACCATGAGATTTCGCAGGTATCGCCAACGGATGTTGACCACTATGACCTTTCTCCACAACAAGTCGTAGATCTGTGCTTGGAGCACCATTGCCCTGGTATCGCCTATACTTATACAGAGCCACTGACGTATCTGGAATATATCGTGGAAACGGCTCGGTTGGCACACGAAAACGGTCTTTGGAACATCCTTGTGACAGCTGGCTATGTGTGTCAAGAGCCATTGGCAGACCTGCTGCCGTATCTTGATGCAGCCAACATCGACCTGAAGTCGTTTAGCGATGATATCTATCAGAAGGTCAGCGGTGCCCACTTGCAGCCTGTTCTCGACACCATCTTGACTATGCAGAAAGCTGGTGTATGGATTGAGCTGACGAATCTTATCATCCCTGGGGTGAACGATGACATGGCGATGATTCGCCAGATGTGCCGGTGGATAGCAGACAATGGTCTTGCTGATAATCCCCTGCACTTTAGCCGCTTCTTCCCAAGGTATAAGATGGCGGACATTCCTCCGACTCCCATTCATACGCTGAAAGAAGCCAAGTCAATTGCCATTGAAGAGGGTATCAAGTATGTGTATTTAGGAAACGTATGAAGTCAAAACATGACTAGCTACACAGCACTTCCATCATCAGAACTTTACGGTGTATTCATCCTGAATGTCGTTGTTCTCAATCTCGTATGTCAGCTCCTGACGGAAAGTCTTCTTTGTATCTTTTTCGGGCATTTCAACTGATACCCTTGCATATTCTTGTGCCATATATCTCGTATCTTATTATCGTCAATAACTAAATAATTGGACTGCAAAGATAGTCAATAATTAGCGGAATCATGCGTGATTTAACTAATTTAGCATAAAAATTTTCGTTCTCTTGACGGCGGGTGCAAAATAATTGAGGTATTTTTCGTACCTTTGTCGCTGTTTTGAAAATAAGGTTGTATGAAGAATAAGAAACAAGATCCATACGAGGTACAATTGGCAGACTTGGCCAATGAGATTGGCGGTAATATGGCCGTCACATACCATAACGTGTCGTTTACGCTCACGAAGGAGCAACTTCAGGATATGAAAGAGAAAGGTCTCAGAACCGATATCATGTCGTGCATTTTGGCCGCACTGATTATGAATGGCAGGAAAGAGAATGAAATCAAAGCTTTCTTGGAAGAAGCCCATCAGGCTGGTGCTGCTCCCAGCGTCACTTTCGAGGCTCCAGACGATGGAGCACTCAATGTCACGTCGCCTGAAGAGAACCCAGAATTAGACAAGCTCGTTAAAGCTATGGGGATTTAGTCTATGAAGCAAATTCCCTTATCCCGAAAAAGGAATGCTTTACTCCTTTGGGGAAAGATTAATGGTTCTATCAATATCGAGTTCTTGCTGGATACAGGCTGCTCAACTACGCTTATTTCCAAGGAACTTGGTGATATACTGTTTCTCAAAGGTAATCTTGTGGAATCAGATGTGAAAGGAGCCAGTACCAGTTCCTATGGCGGTGTGTATTCCGCACAACAGAAGGAAATCAACATTCGCCGTCTGACTATCGGAAAGGTCAAGTTGAAAGACGTGAGTGCTTCCATCTGTGACCGATACGGTGGACCGACTCTGCTTGGAATGTCAGCCTTAGACAAGATGAACGGCTACTCCATCACCAAGGACATGCTGATTATTGATGATGGCAATCCTGAGACTGTCACCACAACAGGCAAAGTGAAAGACCACAAACCGTATAAGACGCGGTTTAAGGGCTGCATTCAGCGAATCCGCAAGATACGTGAAGAAAGTGGTGCGGAAGAGTTCAAGTTTGACTATACCAAACACATCCTGCGACTCTACAATCCCATACAGTCGTGTTATCCTCTCCTGTTGGACAAGAAATATAAACTGGTCAGTGAGGTGTTGGAGGAATTGCAGACGCTTATCAAGGAGAATCTTGAAGATGACGAGAAGAACACATACCAGAAAGGTGCTTTCATCACGGCATACTTCAATTTCTATCTTGCCTCGGCCTATTATGGACTGGAGCGATATGAGGATGCCCTGACGTATTATGAAAAGGCTGGAAAATTCTTCCTCTCGGGCAGTTCTATACTGTGCGAGATCAAAGATATATCAGACAAGATACGCAAGAAACTCGAAGAAAGGGAGAAGGACAAACCGAAGGTCTTTGCTCCTGCTAAGACAACGACATTCGAAGAGGATGTTCAGGCCAGCAATCTCGAAAGGATAGATTTTGAAGACAACTATTACGGTTCGGGGGAGACGAAACCGGCATGGATTGGCTTTAAGAATTTCACTGAAGCATATACTTTCTGCCGCATGAACCACAAGCGTCTGGAAGTGCTGAAAAAGTCAGACGGGAAATGGCAGAGGACAGGCTGTATCCCTTCTGACAACATCAATTATCATAATCTGGAGATAGAGGAAGGGTATAAAGCCTATTTCTTTGGACCTGCGGTAGAAGATGACTTAAAGAAACTGACAGAGCAGTTGGACGATGATAAAGAGGCCATAGAACAAGTCACCAAGAATGCTGAAATGGCAAAGGGAGTCTTAAAAGCAGAAGAGAGCGAGCACCGTTATTATTCGGCTGTGATTCTACATGAGTCTGATCTCGCCTTTGATGCACTCATTAAATCAGGACCAAGCGTTTCCTGGCATGGTCAGGAATTAATTTTTGCAGCAGTTGATGCGGAGGAGTTCATCACCAAAAAGTTGGCCGACGATGTGTTAGCAGGTAGAATCATACCATGCGCCTATGGTCAGATGCCAGAGGACTATATCTATTTGGCAGAAAAGACGAACGAACTGAAACCGTATGGTGAAGAAGACTACACGGCTAATAATGACCCTGAACGCAGTCGTTGTATGGGACCATTTATCCTTTACGACAACTGGGACAGCGTGGGATATGGCTATCGGGCCACTTACGATGATAAGTACTGGCGTTGGGAAGGTGTGCAACACAGTAATGTTGGCGGCTTTCCCAAATCCGGCGATGACACCTCGAAAGAAAACGAACAGCAAATCTGCTATTGGCAGTTAGTGCTTAGTCGTGACGAGGATGAGAACGGAATCGTTCATCCAGAAGCTTTCTGAACATAAGATGGCAGGGAGAAACCTTGAGTAAATAGTATGGCAATACAGGTAACATACAGGAGAACCAAGAGGCTGTCGATGCGCATCGTGAAGAATGGCGATGTGCATGTGTCGGCACCCATCGGGATGCCTAAGTCTGAGGTGGAACGGTTCATTGAGGAACACCGCGACTGGATAGCAGAGGCACGGAAGAAAACATACGAAAGCCAAAAGCGTAGAGCAGAGTTTTACCATCAACTGCCGCTAAGAACAAGAGAACAGGCTGATGATGCCCTACGACGGTTGAAAGCCCTGATAGAACCGATGGTGGAACGGCACTCCAAGGAGATGGGCGTGAAGCCTTCTGTAGTCTATTACAAGGCGATGATTTCGCGATGGGGCGTATGCAACGTCAAGGACAAGTCTATCTGCTTCTCTGCATACGTGCTACTATTGCCGGAATGGTGTGTTGAGCATGTGGTGGTTCACGAGCTGTGCCATCTGCTGGAACCCAGCCATAATGCCCGTTTCCATGCATTGATGGACAAGTTCTTCCCGCGTTGGAAAGAAGCACGAAAAGAAACTCGGCAAATCTGCAAGATGGAAGGAGAGGATGAAGACGACGGCGAATAACCTTCTATGCTGAGAATAATTGATAAGTCAGTCTCTCATCACCAGAAGCTAAATGAATGATGCCACAGTAAGTGAATCCATGCTTCAGTATGTTGTGCTGCATGATATGATTGTCCTTATGGGTGTCAATGCGGATGTTGCTCTCATGGGCAAAACTGAAATCCATGATGCTTTTGAAGATGCCATGAACGTCGGGGAAACTGGCAATGCGGTGAATGACATGATAGGGTAGGGTGTCATCAAGCCATTCACCGTTATAAATCTTGGAGTAAGTAGGTTCTAGGGAGGGCAGAAAGGCAAAGTAGCCTACAATCTGCCCCCTATCCTCTATCACAAAGCCACCTTTCTTTTCCATGTCAGAAAGCACAATCTCCTCAGAGGGATAACCGTTCTTCCATTGGTTCGTGTTCCCAGAATCGGCCATAATCTTCCTGGCAGCATCAAATACTGCCATAATGGCCTCCATATCCTGGGCGGTAGCTTTGCGGATAGTCCTGTTCACAATCAACGATTACTTATTTCACCTCATTCACCAGCTCCTTGCCCTCACTGAAGTCGAAGATGTTCTGGAGGGTGGTGAGGGCGATGTTATGCACGGCCTCGCGAGTGAAGAATGCCTGATGGGAGGTGACGATGACATTGGGCATCATCAGCAGCAGAGCCAACTTGTCGTCGTCAATCATCTTGTCTGAGCGGTCCTCATAGAAGTAGTTGGCTTCCTCCTCGTACACGTCGAGGGCGGCAGAACCCACCTGATGGGAGCGCAGGCCGTCGATAAGGTCGGCAGTCTTGATAAGCTTGCCGCGACCGGTATTGATAATCATCACGCCATACTTCATCTTCGTGATGGAGTCACTGTTGATGATGAACTGCGTATCCTTGGTCAGCGGACAATGCAAC
>Ga0247611_10004263_pt1 | contig 20015 bp, 14 predicted proteins | sample 177DNAGHGhighgp2_FD_192422 | JGI IMG/M metagenome (GOLD analysis project Ga0247611, IMG submission 192422) | Sheep rumen microbial communities from Palmerston North, Manawatu-Wanganui, New Zealand - 1770 DNA GHGhigh gp2 | ecosystem: Host-associated > Mammals > Digestive system > Stomach > Rumen...
TGGCACTGACGGCGACTGGCGCAACGTGATGCAGCAGTTTCTCCGCACTGGCGTAAGCTTTGCCTGGACATCATGCCTTGGCAGCGGCATAGCCATGGACTGTCTCTATGGATTGCCTCACCGCTCCACGTCAAAGGTAAACCTCGGAGCACTGAAGAAAGGGTGGGTAAACATAGCTGTACACGGACACTCACCGTTGCTGGTGCGTGAGATAGTAAGGCTCGGACAGAGCGACGAGTATCAGGCAAAGGCACGCGAGGCTGGTGCGGAGGGAATACAGTTCTATGGCATCTGCTGCTCAGGTCTCAGTGCCATGTACCGCTACGGCGGTGTGATACCGCTCAGCAATGCCGTAGGCTCAGAACTGGTGCTCGGCACTGGTGCGCTCGACCTGTGGGTGGCTGATGTGCAGGATGTGTTCCCAACCATTATGGATGTGGCAAAGTGTTTCCGTACTGTGGTAGTCACCACAAGTGACTCTGCTCGTTTGCCGGGAGCGGAGCACTACGGCTTTGACCATGAGCACTCCAACATCGGCGATATTAAGAAACTGGCAGAGAAGATAGTGCTGCGAGCCATAGAGGCGTTCATGGACCGACGTGACGTGCCTGTGAAGATACCACAGTATGAGGTGGAGGCAGAGATGGGCTTCTCCGTGGAGTGGGCTGTCAAGCACTTTGAACGTGGACTGCGTGACATAGCCGATGCGTTACGCGACGGCAGAATCAAGGGTATAGTGAACCTCGTGGGCTGTAACAATCCGCGACTGATATACGAGAAGCATATCATAGAGGCGGCAGAGGTGCTGCTGAAAAACAATATACTGATACTTACCAATGGCTGCGCGTCGTTCGCATTGCTGAAGATGGGCTTCTGTTCAAGCAAGGCACTTGAGGTCACGGGCGGCTCGCTGCGTGCATTCTGTGAGGAGCATGGTAATATACCGCCAGTATGGCATCTGGGCGAGTGTCTGGACAACGCACGTGCCAGCGGTTTCTTCAACGGCATAAGCGGTGCTCTCGGCATACCGATTAAAGACCTGCCATACGCCTTCATATCACCAGAGTGGAGCAATGAGAAAGGCATCTGCGCCGCGCTCGCCTTCCGCCTGCTTGGCATGAACTCATACCACAGTGTATATGCGCCTACGCAGGGTGCGCCTGAGGTACACGAGTTTATGGCACACGGCACAAAGCCTATACTGGGTAGCGAGATGATAGTCAACGTTGATACGCAGCAGTTGGTAAGACAACTGGTGGACGACCTTAATGAGAAACGTAGGAAACTTAACTGGTAAAAAAGACGAATATATGAGATATACATTTAATAAGATAATATTCTGTGTGGCGGTGGTAGCTACGTTGTTGCTTACGTCGTGTGGCAGGAAGTCAGACCCTAATACGGTAAGGATAGCCTATCTGCCTATAACTCACGCCCTGCCGCTTACCGAACTGAAGTCGGTAGATGGCGTGAAGGTGGAACTGGTGAAGTATGGTTCGTGGCCCGAACTGCTTGATGCTCTCAATACAGGGCGCGTGGACGGTGCTTCGGTGCTTATTGAACTTGCCATGAAGGCAAAGGCGCAGGGCATAGGACTGACAGCCGTTGCTCTCGGGCATACCGATGGTAACGTGATAGTAGTAGAGCAGGGGATAGGCAGCGCAAAGGACTTGAAAGGAAAGACCTTCGCCATTCCTCACAGGGCATCCTCCCACCACATATTGTTGCAGGAGGCACTGATAAAGGCTGGACTGACCATCAGCGACGTGAATGTCGTGGAGATGGCACCGCCAGAGATGCCATCTGCTCTTGCCAACGGACAGATTAGCGGCTACTGCGTGGCAGAGCCGTTCGGAGCAGCTGGCATACTTGGCGGTAAGGGCAAGGTGCTCTATCGCAGCGATGAGCTTTGGCAGGGCAGTATCTGCTGCGGACTTGTACTCAACGACCGTGCCTATCTTGCCAAGAAGACACAGCTTGACAAGGTTATAGCCGCATACAAAGCGGCAGGAAAGCACCTTGATGACAAGGAAGTGGCCCTGAGCAAGGCAAAAGAGATACTGTCACAAAAGGACGAGGTGCTCAGGCAGTCGCTTGAGTGGATAAGCTACTCTGAGCTTGACATTACCAAGACTGCATACGATGACCTTGCCCAGAAGGTAAGGAAATACGGCATAATAGATAATCCACCTACATTTGAGGAGTTCGTGAAATGAAAGTAACACTATACACAATAGCATCATTCGCCATCGCCACGGCATTGTGGCAGCTGGCGGTAGTCTTGGGCGACTTCGGCAGTGCGCTCTTCCCGGCTCCGCTTGATGTGGCGAAGGCTTTTGCCGAGATTACTGGTGACGGTACGCTCGCCGACGGAGTGGCGGCAAGTATGTTTCGCTTCGTCATAGGCTATCTGCTGTCGGTGGTGGCAGGCATAGGACTGGGATTGCTTATCGGCAACGTCAACATACTGTTCCGCTTAACCAACCCTGTGATACAGATGATACGTCCCATAGCCCCTGTGGCATGGATGCCGTTCATCGTGCTTCTGATAGGCATAGGCGACACTCCTGCTATCGTCATCATCTTCCTTGCGGGCTTCTTCCCCGTGCTGCTCACTACTGCAAGGGGAGTGCATACAGTGGATGAGACATACCTTAAGGTGGCGAGCAACTACGGCATATCACGCTTGAAGACGGTGTTCAGCATCATACTGCCGGCGGTGTTCCCACAGATAGCCAATTCACTTCACATAGCCCTCGGCACATCGTGGATATTCCTCGTGTCGGGTGAGATGGTAGGTACGCAGTCTGGTCTGGGCTACATGATAATAGACGCGCGCAACAACCTGCGCACCGACATACTGCTCGCCACTATGATAGTGATAGGTGTCATAGGTTTCATCCTTGACTATTTAATCGGTAAATTTGAAAAGAAAGTGCTTTCATATTATGGCATACATTGAGGTAAACAACATATCAAAGGATTTCCAGCGGAAGAGCCGCGACGGCAGGCAGGAGACCATACATGTGCTTGATAATATAAGCTTTGAGATTAACAAGGGCGAGTTTGTATGCTTGCTGGGATTTTCCGGCTGTGGCAAATCTACCCTGCTCAACATCATGGCAGGCTTTGAGCAGCCCACTGCGGGCAACGTCAGCATTGACGGTGCGGTAATGACCAAGCCTTCGCCACGATACGTCACCATCTTCCAGCATTACGGCCTGCTGCCGTGGCGCAGTGTCAAGCGCAACGTGGAATTGGGCTTGGAGAACAATGCCTTCTCAAAGGCTGAGCGTGCCGTTATATCGCAGCAGTATATAGACCTCGTCGGACTGAACGGACTGGAGCATCAGTTTCCTACGCAGTTGTCTGGCGGTCAGCAGCAGCGTGTGGCGATAGCTCGCGGACTGGCGGTGAACCCCGACGTGCTGTTTATGGACGAGCCCTTCGGTGCTCTCGACCCCATCACGCGCAACAAGTTGCAAGACGATCTGCTCGACATAGTGAGGGAACAGCAGAAGACAGTGGTGTTCGTAACCCACGACATAGAGGAAGCGGTCTATCTGGCAGACCGTGTTATCGTGATGCAGTCGGGTCCCGGACGTATAGGCAAAATCTATGACGTGAAGATACAGCGTCCGCGCGACCGCAACTCCAGCGGCTTCGGTTTGTACCGCAAGGACATATACAATAAACTATTCTCGATAAAGGAGACCTCTGTTGAGTATATGATATGATTTTTTTTGTGAAAAATTTTGCTTTTTGAAAAAAACTCTATACCTTTGCACTCGCACTTGCGATTTCGCCTGTGGCGGCCATGTGCCTGCCTTGCAGACACCCGTTAACCGCTGTTCGCAAAGGGAAGATTGGCAGAGTGACCGAATGCGCTGGACTCGAAATCCGGTATACGCTTTACCGCGTATCGGGGGTTTGAATCCCTCATCTTCCGCTTAAAGGAAAAGCCCTATGGACATCCATAGGGCTTTTCTGTTTTTAGATGCTATAATGATGATTACTCAACTTTCGCAAGCTCTGCTTGCTTGGTAGATAGAGGTAGTAGGAAGGAGATAAAAGAAGATAGAAGACAATTGTTTTCTCCGTTTACTGCTTGAAACTAACAAATGGTATTGTCCTTTAACTCCTTATAACTCCCTTTAACTCCTTATAACTCCAAAAGTTGAGCAAGCTCTGCTTGCTTGGTAGATAGAGGTAGTAGGAAGGAGATAAAAGAAGATAGAAGACAATTGTTTTCTCCGTTTACTGCTTGAAACTAACAAATGGTATTGTCCTTTAACTCCTTATAACTCCCTTTAACTCCTTATAACTCCAAAAGTTGAGCGCATGCGAAACTTGAATGATTATTCTATCCTTCCTCCGGCATAGTTGTATTTCTTGTCGCCTTTGGTTATTATGAGCTTGCCGTTTTCAATGCGTTTCTGCACCTTTGTCGTGGCATCCTCAGATTTTACGTTGTTAACAGCTGTCACGACCTCTTCCTCCTCAAAGCCGGATACACCTGTGGATTTAGCGCTTGCGCTTGTAGTGTAGGTGTATTGCAGCTTCTTGATGGTCTGTCCGCCGTTAGCAAGGTAAATATAATATGTGGTGCCGGCAGTGAGGTAAGCGCTGATGGTCTTAGCTGTGGCGCCGTTGGTATAACCGGCGGCAAGCACGCCTGATGTGCTTGATGACACGTTAGTGCCTGTAACGATAGACGTACCGATAGCAGTGATACGGTCAGTAGCCGAGATGTTGTTAGATACGTATGTCACTGTCATGGTACCAGAGACAGAAGGCTTGTATTTGATGTAGCGCTGGTTAGAAGAGCTGGTGCCGTTAAGGCGGAAGCCGCCAGAGGTGATGACATCGTTGGTATATGTAGATGTGGCATTGCCAACGAGAGTCAGCCCGTTGTATGATGTAGAGTAGTTGTTGCCGGCAGCAACTACGTTAGAGGTAAACTCGCTGAAGTCCCATGTGGTTGTGGCGGTGGTTGTGGCGGCGGTATAAGCCACAGCTGTGCTTGAGTCACCCAAACCACCCATGGCGTTGGCTGCGCGTACGGTGTATGTGCCGCTCTTGCTCAGTGTGATATAGTTAGTTGTTACGTTGGCATAATATACTCCGTCTTTGAAAACAAACCAGCAGAGTGCATAGTCACTGTTGTCCCATGAGAGTTTTGAGCCGCTGAGTGACACACCAGTGACAGCCACCTGTGCGGCGTATGACTGTGGGTCCCAGCTGCCGTTGTTGCCCACCACGTTAGCCACGGTGTAGTTGGCAGCTTGTGACGCTGTGAGCACCGGATTGTCAGCAGAGGCAGGAGAGCAGGCTGAGACGCTGCGTGAAGAAAGGTCGAGCGTAGAGCCAGAACTGTTGGTAGAGCCATACTCATGGAAACGCAGCACAAGACCTGATGACATGTTTGTCCAGCCGGCTGCTGACGGTGTTACGTTCATCTTTGTATAAAGATAGGTGGCGGCAGGAGAGTTGCCCCATGGACGACCGAGGTTCCAGTTGCCGTTGGTTACGCTTGAGGCTCCAGATGCCTTTGATATGGTACACTTGTTGAATACATAACCCCAGGTTTCTGTCGCCGCGGTGCGCGGAGCAGCTATGACGTTGCCGCTGCGGTTGTTGATGATAAGGTCACACTGCTCAAACCATATATCACCGCCGCCGCAGATGAAGTCAACTGTGCCGGCAAACTTACACGTCTCGTAGTAGCAGCGTGTGGCTGCAGATACGTATGTGTCCTGGTTTGACCAGCAGCTCACGTTCTTCATGATGGTGTTGGTGCCGCGGTCATAGAAGGCTACAGCCACACCCTTGTCATGAGCACCTCCGGCATACATATTCTTCAAAGTGAAGTCCTGCAGGTAGTTGTTGCTGCCAGAACGGAACTCCAGTGTAGAGGTATATGATATGCCCGGTATTGTAGGTATGTTGTAGAGCACTGTGCCGTCTGTTGACTGGCCTATAATAGAGATGTTGCTTGAGCGCAACTGCGTCATGGCATTGTTATATGTGCCTGCGGCATACGTTGTGGCAGAGCCCGTGGTACCTGTTGACTCGTTGTAGGTGTAACCAGTCTGTGTGGCTGATGTGGTTATGGTGGCGTTGCCCGTAAGTTTGTATGTGCCGTTAGGTATGAAGATATACACACGGTCAGAGCCGCTGTAGCTCTTGTAGTTGTCGAGCACGGTCTGCAGGTCGGTGTTGCCGCTGGTGCCTACAATCACGTCAAACTTCTTCTTCGTGGTCACCTTAACAGGCGTTGCCGTGGCGCTGCTTGAGCTGATGGTTACAGAAGCCACATAGGTGGAGTAACCCTTGGAACGGAAAAGATATACTGTGGTGGCTCCGACGAGTGCCGAGCCTGATGCTACTGTGATGCTCCTGCTCTCCCATGTGTTCTTGGCGGTGCAGTAAGCGGTAGAGACGGCGCTGAAAGCCGATGTGCCGGCAGAAACGCCGTAGTTGGAACCAGAAGGGGTAGAGGCGCATAGTTCGGTAACGGTGATGACATCGCCAGACTTCAGTGCGGTGTTGAGCGAGAGCTTCATATACTTGGCGCCAGAGTCGCCGTCAAGCTTATAGCCATACTTGCTGTTCTTGCTCTCTACCTTGCTGCTGGCACCGATGGTTACCTTGCCTCCTGTGGCAGAGTAGGTGCCGGCGGTGTTGTCCTGGCTTGATACAGTGTAAGAGAATGTGGTGGCGGCTGACACGCTGCCTGCTGCCAATGCGAATGCCGCTACGGCTGACATCCGCACTGCTGACGCTGTCCGCCTTGCGAACCGCGTACATACATTTTTTAGGATTTTCATTTGTTAAACGGTTAGTTGAAATTGTTTAGTATAAATAAAATCTATTTACCTTTAGTGCTTGCAAATATAATAAAAGAATATCAGAATGTCTTGATGGTAAAGGAGATGAAACATATAATGACACAATTTTGCACCCCATTTTGTGTAAAAATCCCCCAGTGCTACTATGTGAACGACTGGACATGGGGCGGATCTCAGTGTCCTTGGCACAGTCAAGGAACTTACGTTCACATTTGACGGTACTAAGAAAAATAGTTTCGGACTCACCACCGCCACCTACTTCTGCATGGACAACCTCGGAGGCATAGCTCCGGAGGCTACCTCTGTGAATGTTGCAAGACATAGTGGTAAGGCCGGTGGCGTAAGTGAGGTATATGATCTTGGAGGCAGACGTCAGGCTACTATGCATCGTGGCTTCAATGTCGTATGTATGAACGACGGTTCAGTGCGTAAGATAGTAGTAAAGTGATAATGTCTTTAATACAACAAAAAAGAGTAACTGATGCAATGTCAGTTACTCTTTTTTGTTTTTGAGTGTCATAGAAGTGTACCGCAGGTTAACCGAAAAGCATCCTCAGAGCTTCCTCTACCTTTCCAGCGGGATGTATCTGTATGGTGTATTTCTTGCCTTTTAATGCACTGAGGTTGCGGCGTGGGATGATGATATCTGTGAATCCCAGTTTTTCAGCTTCGGCTATGCGTTGCTCAATGCGTGCCACCGGACGTACCTCGCCTGACAATCCCACTTCGCCACACAGACACCATCCAATGTTGATTGGCATATCCACGTTAGATGAGAATACAGCTGCTATGACGCTGAGGTCCATAGCCATGTCCGTAACTTTGATGCCTCCTGCGATATTAATAAATACGTCTTTTTGTATTAGTTTGAAGCCGACCTTCTTTTCAAGCACAGCTAACAACATATTGAGTCTGCGTTGGTCAAAACCTGTGGCAGAGCGTTGTGGCGTACCGTATGCTGCGGTGCTGACGAGCGCCTGTGTCTCAATGAGGAATGGGCGCATACCCTCTACAGCGGCAGATATTGCGATACCGCTCATTCCTTCGCGGTCCTCGCTTAGAAGTAGTTCAGATGGGTTGCTAACGGGGCGCAGTCCGTTTTGCTGCATCTCGTATATGCCCAGCTCAGAGGTGGAGCCGAAGCGGTTCTTTATGCTGCGCAGTATGCGGTAGATGCCTTGACGGTCACCTTCAAATTGTATTACAGCATCAACAATGTGCTCAAGTATCTTCGGACCGGCTATGGTGCCTTCCTTGTTGATGTGACCAATGAGAATGACAGGTACACCACTTGCTTTCGCAAATCGTAATAAGGCGCTGGCGCACTCACGTATCTGTGTTATACTGCCAGGTGCAGAGTCCACAGTCTCTGTCTCCATAGTCTGTATTGAGTCTATTATAACAAGGTCTGGCGCACTCTCCCTTATTTGGTCGAATATCTTTTCTATGCTTGTCTCACACAGTACTGATACACTTTCATTCTTGCCACCTTCTATACGTTCAGCCCTCATCTTCAGTTGATGTGCGCTTTCCTCACCGCTGACATACAGCACCTCGCGCTCAGGCATACGCATAATGGTCTGCAAGGTCAGCGTACTCTTTCCTATTCCAGGGTCTCCGCCCAAAAGTACGATGCTGCCCGGCACCAGTCCGCCGCCTAATACACGGTTAAGCTCTGCGTCATACATATCCATGCGTGGTGACTCCTTCGTCGGTATGTCACGCAGCAGCATGGCACTGCTTCTGCCTCCAACTGAAGGTCTGCGCGCCGCGCTTACCTCTCGTGCAGCGGAACGTGCGCTCTGCTGGCCGGTATCATTGGCTATGCGTATCTCGCGAAAAGTGTTCCACTGCCCGCATGAGGGGCATTTGCCAATCCACTTTGCTGACTCCTGTCCACAGTTGTCGCAAACGTATGCTATCTTGTCTTTTGCCATAACTGATACAAAGGTAATATAAAAATTTGATATGCACAAAAAAACGAAACGCCCACATCTCACGATGTAAGCGTTCCAATCTCAATAGGTATTAGCTTTTTTGTTTAAGGTAAAAAGATTGTATTCAGGATAACGATTACAAAGTTAATGTAAAACCTTTGTATTTACAAACTTTTCAATCGTTTTTTTTACCTTAATTCTGTGTTTTAACATTTTTATACAATTGTGTAGGTACACAACTTTTTGTCATTTATTTTTCTCTCTCAAAAAGTGTTTTATAAGGAAAAAAATGATGACACCGATGACTAAAACGATAAGCGTAATTTTAATATAGTCACTGTATTCCTCAATTTTCCCATTCAGTTCTTCACGTGTAACGAATGAGTGCATCCACCATCCCAGTGCTGCAAGTATGCAGTTCCAGATGCCTGCGCCGATGGTGGTGAAAAGCAGAAAACGCCAGAAATTCATACGTGCCAGTCCGGCAGGAATAGATATAAGGTGTCTGATACCTACTACCAGTCTGCCAGTGATAGTGGCCACGGCACCGTTGTCATCAAAGTATTTCTCTGCCTGTTCCACTTTCTTCTGGTTAAGCAGGCACAGCTTTCCCCATTTGCTGTTTGCAAACTTATATATAAGTGGCCTGCCAAGGTAGTAACCGGCAGCATAGTTGATGCTTGCACCGCAGTCTGCGCCGATGGTGGCGAAGAGTATCACCAGCCAGATGTTTAGTGTGCCTTCCGCGGCATTGAATGCTGCGGGAGCTACAACAAGTTCGGACGGTACCGGAATTACGGTGCTTTCAAGCAACATGAGGAAGTAAATCCATCCATAATTAAGATGGTCAAGCGCAAAGCTGAGTAGTTCTGTCATTATTTATCGTTTGAAATTCGTTTTTCTAAATATTGCTTATAGAAGTTGGCCTCATTTTCTTTATTGAGTTTCTCACAACATTTGATGATACAGTCAATCATTTGCTGAGGACACTCCTTGTCGTTCTCTTTGGAAAGGTAGTTGTAGAACACTGTGGAAAGAAGGTCATATGCCGCGTCAGTATATCCTAACTCGTATAATGAGATGCCTACCTGAGTTATTATTAAGATATCGTAGTTGGATTTCTCCAAAGCCTTTTGGAATTCCTTCATGCCCTCTGCCCTGCATTCAGTTTCAAAACACAGTGCGGCTAAAAACAGGTTGATTTGAGGATTGGCAGGCTGACGTTCTTCCATGTGCCGGAACAATGTCATGGCATCATCGTATCTTGCAAGGTCATACAATGCGTTGCCTTTCATCATCATAGCATCTTCTGCGTTAGGCTCTATGGCTAATGCATACTCAATGCTCTGCAAGGCATCGGCATATTTTTCGCAGCAAGATTGTGCCTCTGACAGTTGCATCCATATAGCAACATTGTATGCATCAACATCGAGGGCGTTGTTGAAGGCGTCTATGGCTTCTGCATATTTATTCTGATATAAGCGCAGGCGACCGAGGGTCTCATAATACTCAAACGACAACTCACCGCCACAGTCCTTTACTTTGCAGAGCCAGGAGTCGGCGTATTCCAGGAAACCGTAGTCACAGTACAATGTGGCAACATCGAGAGGGAAACGTGACAAAGTCTCTTCGGCTGATATCTCGTCGTTATCATCGTCTTCCTCATCATCATTGTATGATGTATCGACACCATCGGCTTTCTCTTCTATTTCTTTGATGATGTTTCGGTATTCTTTCTGTAACATATCCTCGGCCTCGTCAGCTTTGCCTTGCTGCATTTTTACCTCAGCCAGAATATATATAGACTCTATAAGACTCTTATAATCATCAATGCTCTCAATAATACGCTGCGCTTCCGTAGGGTTGTGGTACACGGTGAGCATCAGACGGGCTTTGAAGAAGAGGGCATACTCATCATTGGGCGACAACTCAAGACAGTAGTCCACCACTTTTTCAGACTCGGCGGTGCGGTTATTGATATGGTAATACTCTGCTATATCAATAAGGTCATCGGTGTCAATATAGGGCATACTTCCACAGGAAATGCCTTCTTCATATTTAGCCAGCAAATCCTTAAATTTCTTGGAATGTATGTATTTCTGGAACTCAGTTTGTGACACAGGTTATTTCTTCCATGTATCTTTAAGTCCTACGGTCTTGTTGAATATGAGATGCTCCGCCGTAGAGTCATAGTCTGGTGTGTAATAGCCTATGCGTTGGAATTGCAGGTAGTCAAGTGGTTTGCGTGTGGCACACCATTTCTCTACGTAGGCTTTCTTTATCTCAAGACTGTCAGGATTGATGAATTTCCTCATGTCGTTGATGTCTATGCGTGTCTTGCCCTGCTCCTTAGAGTAGGCGGCTACCTCATCGCGTGGATTCTCCACCATCCACAGACGGTCATAGTTACGCACCTCTGCCTCAAGGCAGTGGTTACAGCTTACCCAGTGTATAGTCTTACCCTTAATCTTCATGCCAGAGTTAGCCTGGCCGGTCTTGGTGTCAGGTATCAGTTCTGCATAGACCTCGGTAATGTTACCATCGGCGTCTTTCTTGCAGCAGTCGGTCTCAGGACAACGAATGATATAGGAATTCTTCAGTCGCACCTCCTTGCCAGGACCTAAGCGGAAGAACTTCTTTGGAGCATCCTCCATGAAGTCATCGCGCTCTATCCACAGCTCGCGGCTGAACTCTATCTCGTGTGTGCCATCGGCCTCGTTCTCTGGGTTGTTCTGAGCCTGATATACCTCTGTCTCGCCCTCGGGGAAGTTCGTTATGATGAGCTTCACAGGGTTGATGACAGCGCTGACGCGTTGTGCGCGCTTGTTGAGGTCATCCCTGACGGCGCTCTCAAAGAGTGACATCTGGTTGAGTGCATCAAACTTAGTGTATCCTATCTTGTTGATAAATGCCTTGATACCCTCAGGGCTGTATCCGCGGCGACGGAAAGCGCTGATGGTAGGCATACGTGGGTCGTCCCATCCGCTTACCACTCCTTCGTTTACAAGCATCAACAGGTTACGCTTTGATAGCAGTATGTGTGTAAGGTTCAGTTTGTTGAACTCGGTCTGGCAAGGACGGTTATCGTCCATTGGCTTGTCGTCACCGGCGCATTCCTTTGCCCAATCCACGAAAAGGTCATACAGAGGACGGTGACTTGTAAACTCCAAGGTACAGAGTGAGTGAGTGACACCCTCCCAGTAGTCACACTGTCCGTGTGTGAAATCATACATAGGGTAGGCGTTCCACTTGTTGCCTGTGCGCCAGTGAGGTATGTTGAGCGTACGGTAGATAATAGGGTCACGGAAGTGCATGTTGTCGCTTGCCATGTCAATCTTGGCGCGCAGCACCATCTTGCCCGGCTCAACGTTGCCGCTGTTCATCTCGTTGAACAGTCGCAGACTCTCCTCTACAGGACGGTCGCGATAAGGCGAGTTGGTGCCCGGTACAGTAGGTGTGCCCTTTTGTGCAGCTATCTCTTCTGCGGTCTGCTCGTCAACATACGCCTTGCCACGCTTGATGAGCTCAACGGCTAAGTCCCACAACTGCTGGAAATAATCTGAGGCGTAGAGTATCTTGCCCCACTTGAAGCCTAACCACTCAATGTCCTTCTTTATGGCCTCCACATATTCGGTGTCCTCCTTCTGGGGGTTAGTGTCGTCCATGCGCAGGTTACATACGCCATTATACTTCTCGGCAATGCCGAAATCAAGTGCGATGGCTTTTGCATGGCCTATATGCAGGTAGCCGTTAGGCTCTGGTGGAAAACGGGTCTGCACCCTGCCTCCGTTTTTGCCTTCGGCAAGGTCTTGCTCTATCTTTTGCTCTATGAAATTCAGTGATTTCTTTTCTTCTAACTCTGTATCAATAGCTATGTTTGTCATAAGTCTTGTTTTTTCAAACAACAAAGTTAACGCTTTTTTCTGAAACTGCCAAGTTTTGAAAAAAAGATTTGTAGGACTAACGAAAATATATTACCTTTGTGGCAAAAGATATATAGGAAATGAGGAAGACAAAGATGATAATAGGCTCTGTGGCTGCTGTGGGTATTATGGCACTGGGTGGAGCCTCGTATGTTAATGCCAACGGTGCCTCAAATGAGGAAAGCGATGCCATAGAACTGGTAAAGAAGAAAAAGCATAGGCATAATAGTTTTTATCAGCGTCAGCATGACTATAACAGGCAGAATAATGACAGACAGCAATATAATAACAGCGGTGCAAGGTATGATGAGAATATAATGCTGCCTGCCATGAGGAATATTCAAGGCTGTGTGCTGTTACGCAAAAAGGCTTATACGGCATTATATGACACAGGGAAGCGCATACCATTGTGGGTGGCATGGCATCTGACCAAGCAGCATACATACGGTGGGAACAGCCGCAAAGAGATGCAGTTCCAAGAGGATGAGAGCGTTAAGAGACCTCGCGCCACTAACTTTGACTATATGAGCAGCGGCTATGACCGTGGACACATGTGTCCGGCAGGAGACAATAAGTGGGATAGGCAGGCGTTGAGGGAGACGTTCCTCTTTACCAACTGCTGTCCACAGTTACATTCCTTGAACTCAGGAGATTGGAATGACCTTGAGATACAGTGTCGTGAGTGGGCAAAGAGGTATGGTGACATATATATAGTATGTGGGCCGGTGTTTATGAATCGCCAGCATCGCACCATAGGCAAGAACAGAGTGGTGGTGCCTGAGGCATTCTTCAAGGTTGTGCTGTGCATGAATGGTACACCGAGAGCCGTGGGCTTTATATACCGTAACGAGGGGGGAAGGCATAAGATGATGTCATACGTAAACAGCGTTGACGAGGTGGAGCGTATTACGGGATTTGATTTCTTCGCTGCATTGCCTGACAATATAGAGAGACGTGTGGAAGCTAATGCCGATTTTAGGAATTTCTAATAACTATTATATATAATAAGGATGAAGAAAATTGTTTACACAGCGTTGCTTGCGCTGTTACTGCCAGCAACATTGTCGGTTGCGAAAAAGACAAACGCACAAAAAGATTTGTTTCCTGACGGTACAGAGGTGCCGGCATGGTTTCATGACGTGACTCCTGTGGATGTGTCCACTTTGGGAACAAAATATAAGTTGACAGACTATGGTATATTTTCTGACGGACGCGTTCACACTACGGAGATACAGGCATTGATAGACAAGGCTGCTGCTGCGGGTGGAGGCGTGATTGTTGTGCCTCAGGGTGTGTACCTTACTGGCGGACTGCAGTTTAAGCAGGGTACACATTTATATATAGAGGATGGTGGAGTGCTGATGGGCTCAGACTTCATTGGTGATTATCCTCTTGGCAAAACGCGTATAGAGGGTGAGACATGTACCTATTTCGGTGCTCTTATTAATGCTGACGGACTGGACGGCTTCACTATCTCGGGTAAGGGAACGATAGACGGCAACGGCTTACGTTATCACCAGCAGTTCTGGCTGAGAAGGAAGTGGAACCGTGCATGCACCAATAAGGATGAACAGCGCCCAAGACTGGTGTATGTGTCTAACTGCAAGAATGTGCAGATAGAGGGTGTAAAGCTGCAGAACTCTGCTTTCTGGACATCTCATTTCTATAATTGTGAGAACGTGAAGCTGCTCTCTCTGCGTATCTATTCGCTCGGAAAGCCCGACACGTCAAAAGGTCCTTCTACGGATGCCATAGACCTTGACGTGGTGAAGAATGTGCTGGTAAAGAACTGCTATATGTCTGTCAATGATGATGCAGTGGCGATAAAAGGCGGTAAAGGCCCTTATGCTGACGCATTTATGAAAGACTATGAAGGCGTGACAATACCTGCAGAGAGCGTGGGCAATGGTGCTAACTCTAATATTATAATAGAGGATTGTGAGTATGGCTTCTGCCATGGATGCCTGACGCTGGGCTCAGAGTCTGTGCACAGTCGCAACATCATTCTGCGTCGCATTAATATATCCGCTCAGGCCAATAACCTGCTATGGCTGAAGATGAGACCAGACACACCGCAGCGCTATGAATATATCACTGTGGAGGACATTACTGGACCAGTGAAGAACTTCATATTGGTGGCTCCCTGGACACAGTTCTATGACCTGAAGGGCAGGAAGGACAAGCCTATGTCATACAGCGACCATATCACGATGAGACGTTGTAACGTGGACTGCAGTACGTTCTTCAATGTGAAACAGCAAGAGGAGGTGTACCACCTGTCAAACTTTAACTTTGAGGACATCACGGTGACGGCAAAGAACAAGGACTTCCATCCGGAGATAGTGGAGGGCTTTACATATAAGAATATAAACGTTAAGTAAACGATAAAGGCGGATATGGTGAATATCCGCCTTTATTTGTTGTGTATGTTCTATTTGTTATTTTATGGTTACCATGGTAGCTCCAAAGCCATACTGTTGGAATGACGCGTCTTGCCATTGGCATTGTGGGTAGTCGCGTTTCAGTTCGGATATGATGGCTTGCCTTAGTATGCCGTCGCCGTTACCGTGGATGAATATAAGTTTACAGCCTTTTTCCTTCAAATGAGACTGCATGGTACGCCTGAATACATCCAGCTGGTACTCTTTTATATCGTGTGATGACATCCCGGCTGTGGTCTCAAGTAATTCTGTGGCGTGCAAATCTATCTCAATAGGACCGCTCTGCTTCTGCTGAGAGTGTGAGCCTTGCTTTGCCTTCGTCACCTTCATACCGCTCTCCTGCAGACGCTCACGCAGCGATTTTGCGGCTTCTAACTCATCTATGCGTCGTGACAGTTTCTTTACGGTACGCTCCAACTGTGCTATGCGTTCCTCAAGTGATTGCGCGTTATCATTGTTGTCTTCCTTAACCAACTTTGAGCGTGCAGGGAGGATGGGAGAGGGTACAGGCTTTGCCGCTGGTGTGCTCTGTTGTTGTGGCGTATTGGTATTTTGACGGTTAATCTTCTTCTCTGAATCGCTTACCAATACCACTTCGTTGGCCCTTACTGGAACCTCAAAGCCGTCCTCGTCTTCTACCAGCACTATGCCGCCTTTTTGAAAGCCGCTTACCTTGCCGCCTCCTACATCATTGAGAAAGCGCACCTTGTCTCCTATATTCAGTATCGTATCCATTGTCTTGTTCTGTTTATGCAATGCAAAATTACTTCTTTTTTCCCTCTTTTCCAAAAAAAGAACAGTGAAAACATAGGAAAAAATGTATGCTAAATGTTACTGGTGAAAAAACAGCAAATCGATAAAATGTCCTATTTTGCGCTTTTTTTTAACGCTCCATGCTTGCGATATTTTGAAATTTTTTGCCGGTGGTTTGCTACAGCGAAATCTACGGGATGTTGTAACTGCTTGATAATCAGTGATAGGATAAAGTCCAGAGTATAAAAACACTCTTTTTTACGCTGTAAAAGCTATGCTTTCACGGTGTAAAGTGATAGCTTTGAGGAGGTGAAACGATAGCTTTGACAGTGTGAAAGCTATCGTTTTAGTGAAAAAAACGATAAAAAAGGGGTGAATGGGTATGTTTTTGCACAGGAAAAGTCTATTTCCTTCTCTATTTTGAGTTTTTTTGTTGAAGTTTTTAAGGGTGCCAAATGACGATTTTGTCCTATTCTATGTACTCCGTTCACACTGTGCCAGATGGTGGGTAATAAATTAAGAAATAAGAGTTAAGTATTAAGCATCACCGTCGTTCAGTATATCGCTGTACCATAGCGACCTGCCTCCTCTCTCCAGCCCCCTCCTTTTCTCATCAATGAATACGCGAGTCATTCTCATCTGCTAAAGCCTGCGGCGCAATACCACATCCTTAAATCCTATAATCCTTAGAAAACCTCAGATAACCCAAGAAAACAGTAATCCTCTGCTTGGATTTTTTTGTAAAGCGGATTGTCTAAATAAGAATTTTTTGTGTAAATTTGTAGGTCAAACAATATACAAAAAAATATATATATGTTAACAAAAAACTTTTCTTCACTGAAACTGCTGCTCGTCACTTGCTGCGTGGCAGGTATAACAGTCACACACTCTACGGCGCAGCCGTCTCATGATGATTTCATGCGTGACGCTGCCGTGTGTGCGGATAATTATCTCGCATATCCTGAGCCAAAGGGTGTGAGCCTCACTCCTGCGCCAGCAGGATATGAGGCGTTTTATCTCAGTCATTATGGTCGCCATGGCTCACGCTGGCTTATAGGCCGCTCCGCCTATGAAAAGGCGTATGATGTGTTGAGGGAGGCAGCAGACTCTGCTCAACTGACGGATAAGGGCCTGGCATTGATGGCGAGCATTGACACATTGAGACAGTGGGCTCATGGTCGTGACGGAGAACTGACACCGCTTGGCGCGCGACAGCATCGTGGCATAGCAAAGCGTATGTATGAGCGTTTCCCTGAGTTGTTTCAGGCTGGTAACAAGATAGAGGCACGCAGCTCTACCGTTATACGGTGTATATTGTCTATGGCTAATGAGCTGGCCGAGCTGCAGGGGCATTGTCCTGGGCTGGACATGGATATGGATGCCTCAAGTGTGGACATGACTTATATAAATAACAAAGAGAAGATGGACGAGAGAAAAAGTGAGAGAAACGACAGTGCCTTGACAGTTTTCCGTGAGCGCCATTTCTCGCCTGTACGGTTGCTTAACAGTCTTTTCCGCAGTGAGGACTATTGGCGTGCCCACATAGAGCGCCCCACACGTTTTGTTATTGATAATATATGGAAATTGTATGCAGACATGCAGAGCCTTGAGCCAGACAGACGCGTGTGTATGAAAGGACTGTTCACAGATGAGGAACTCTATAACATTTGGCTTGTGAGGAATGCCGAGTGGTACACGTCGCATGGTCCGTCACTCTCAGGCCGCAGTGTACAGATGCTCAGACAACGCCATCTGCTGCGTAATATAGTGGAGAAGGCAGACTCCTGCCTGGCACTTGCTGATGATTCAGCAAAGAGTCATGTCACGGCCTCGTTGCGCTTTGGCCATGAGGTGGTGGTGATGCCAACAGTGTGTATGCTTAACCTTAACGGCTATGGCGCGCGTTATGACAATCTGGAGCAGTTAGAGCAGAATGAGTGGTACTCATACCGTATCTTCCCTATGGCAAGCAACATACAGATTGTGTTCTATCGCAAGCCTGATGCCGACATACTTGTCAAGGTCTTGCTGAATGAACGTGAGGCCACTCTGCCACAACTTACGCCGGCCTGTGGCTCTGTGTATTATAAGTGGAGCGATTTAAGGCAGTATTGCCTTGACTGTATTCAAAGATAAGTATAAATATAGATTGATATGAAAAAGATTTTTAGAAGGACGGCCGCAGCTATGTTTGCAGCCCTTATGTGTGTGGGCACTGCGTGTGCACAGGTGGAGAATGGCTTTAAGAAGTTTGAGGTCAGGGACGATTTCAAGGAGAATGGCTTCGAGTGGTTCCATAATGCAGAGATCCTTGCCGCAGGCAACAAGGAGAAGCATAACGCCATGACTATAGGGTGGGGTGGCATAGGTACCCTGTGGGGACGCACCGCTCTGACCGTTTATCTTGCCGATAAACGCTATACTAAGGAGTTTATGGACCGGGAGCAATATTTCACCGTGATGGTGTTTGACGTAGAGAACAGTCGCGTGCTGGACTATATGGGGCATAAGAGCGGACGCGATGACAGCGACAAGGCAAAGACCCTGGGGCTGCACACCGCCTACACTGCCAACGGCACACCTTATTATAAAGAGGCAACGATGGTGATAGAATGTCGTAAGATGTATCAGGCACCGTTTGACCCGAAGGGCTTCACCGATGATGTGCCAAAGAATATGTATCGCAACTATACTGACGGCATCCACTCCATGTACATAGGTGAGGTGGTGAATGCGTGGAAGAAATAAAAATGTAAAAAGAGAAACGGTGCTATGAATCCTCGTAGCACCGTTTCTCTTTTTAATGTCCCAAATATGTAATGTGACAGAAACTGCATCTGTGGTATTTTTAGGAATTTTGTGAAAAATCATCGCGAAATTCTTGGAATTTTGTGAAATAGTCTGATATTATGCTATGTATATGGTAGTTATACTTTCCCTTATTTTCTCACTTTCCTCCTCAAACGATGGGCTGTGCGGAAGTAGTAAATTGTCAGGCACAAACTTCCGGGAAGAAAAAAAAGCAAGGGGATGAGTGCTTCACAGCATTCATCCCCTTTAAGTGATAAACAAATTGATTCGTGCGAAAACGAATCGGGTACTAATTAATAGTCACTGGGACTATGTTGATATTCAATTGTAGTATTGAGTTATTTAGTAGGAGAGATATGACGAGATGATATTCTTTACAGTTGCATACTTTTGCTCAAACTCGCTGTTGCTTACCCTTACATAGGTTGCTGTAACTCCAAGTGTACGCAACGTCATCTTGTTGTCTGTTTTCTCTACTATTTCCATCCCGACAGTTGTTCCTGTAAGTGGTATGTTGTATAGTTCCGTTGTTTTATAAGACTGTGATCTTACATTTATAGTCCGTGTCTTTGAGTCCACCCAACATTCTCCTGTTTGTACGGAACAATCTCCGTCATCCTCATGGTCAACCTCAACATATGTCCCGTTTGACATAAACTTTACATAAGTCCACCTTTCCTCATCATACTGTTTTGTTTCTCCATAACCGCTTGAGCTCTGCAATTTCCATGCTCCTGCAAAGCCGGACATGTCTGAATCACTGTCTTTATCACACGAAGTCAGTGATATTGCGATGATGGCAACTATTACCACCATCACAATATTGTATAGATACTTCTTCATAGCATTGATATTTTGTAAATGTTATTAATTTGAAACTTGCTTAATTGGCTGCCGTTCGTTTCAATCCTGTCATCGCCCAGTACTACCAGCGCCTGATAGCACGAGGTAAAAAGATGCCTGTGGCGATGAACAACGTCAAGAACAAACTGCTCCATACCGTCACCTCCATGGTCAAGAACAAGCAAGTTTACAATCCGAATTATAGATTATCAGTATAATATTAAAAATAATGGTCAAAATATTTGGATTTTAACATAGAAAGCTCTAATTATGCTTTGCAGTTTTTTTGTTTTTACGCACGTTGTTACTTGGATGTCCGCTCTGTGTGCTTTTTGAGTGGCGAAGGCTGGCTACGGGCAGACCGGACGCACAGTAAACCCGCTGTAGCGATAGCTGCTGTACCAAGTCTTGCTCCCCGAGTCGAAGGCCAGGTAGTAAGGGTTGCGCGGGCCGTCC
>Ga0247611_10004264_pt1 | contig 20013 bp, 11 predicted proteins | sample 177DNAGHGhighgp2_FD_192422 | JGI IMG/M metagenome (GOLD analysis project Ga0247611, IMG submission 192422) | Sheep rumen microbial communities from Palmerston North, Manawatu-Wanganui, New Zealand - 1770 DNA GHGhigh gp2 | ecosystem: Host-associated > Mammals > Digestive system > Stomach > Rumen...
TATCATGTTAGATTTTATATCTTCAATTTCATTTGGATCAACAAATACGGCTTTACTTCCCTTTGGAACCTTAAAACTTTTATTGGAAAAAACAATCCAAAGTACACCATCAGCTTTTTTGGGCTCGGTTCCCTCTCCATCTGTAAAAATAATTTTATTCTTTGCTTTTTCTGTAAAAGATTTGGCGGCAAGTTTAAGGTTCGTACCTCCTCCACCTATCAACCTAATTTCTTCTAGGTCCTTTCCTCTATTTACTTCTTGAAATCCGTAAAAATGGTCATCAAAACATCCAACTTTTATTTTAGAATCTTTAAGAATTCCTTTACATTCTTCTAAAAAGCCTCTAAGTAATCTTTCATCTATTGATCCACTCGTATCAAGCAATATTTCACTAACTGGCCTATCTTTAATTCTTATTCTTTCCATTCTCTCTTTAAAAATACCATCTTCTATTTCGTAATTACCACTTGGAAGTTTTTTTCTCTTCTTCGAATAATTTCTAAGCATAGTCTTCCAATTAACAAGTTGTGTCGGCTCATTCAAATTACTTACACTTCTGTCTACTCCCCTCCCAGAAAACGCACGACTACAATTTTTATCATTAAAATTTTTTCTCTGTTGTTTTCTCATTTCTTCATTTTCATCTAAAAATGTTTTTTCATCTATGTATTCGTCTTCTCCAATACCATCACTTTCTTTATCCTTGTCATCACTTGATTCACCGCCGGATTTTTCTTTATCCTTGTCAGCACTTGATTCACTGCCGTTTTTTTCTTCATCCATTGATTTTCCCCATACTTTATGAGTTTCTTCCATATGCTTAATCTCATCCTCGGTCAGCTTCTCATACCTTTCTCTCATTTTGGGTGGAAGTTTTTTAGAATTTGAAACTATAAGCTCATATAATTCTTCTGCATTGTACTGATCGGCTCCATCCATGGTTATTACACCTTCTGGTGGTGTTAATCCTGCTTTAATTAGAATTTCATTTATTATCGCATCGGTAGCAAAGTTCCATGCTTTCGCATCTCTGCCCTTTATTCTATGTACATGCCTAAATAAAATATGTAGTATTTCATGTGCTAGGACAAAAACTCTTTCTTCCTCAGATATAGTTTTAAAGAATTTAGAGCTATATCCAATCATCTTACCATCAGTATATGCTGTCGAACATCGGGAATCTTCTTTTATTTTTCTATTTCGTATTACTCCACTAAACCTTGGAAATCTTACTAATAACTTACCAATTTCATTATCAATAGTCATAAGTTATACTATCTCTTTCTCCTTTACTATTATAATTCGTTTTCACTTACAGTTTAATATGTGCCATTAGTGGATATATATTTTGGTTTATAGGCTTTTCCTTAAGATTTCCACAAGTTGCGATTATCACACAATTATCCGGTATTTGAATAGTATTTAGTTTACGATACTTCATTATTTCATAAAATTTCATTTGATCGTCTTCTTCAATATCTGTAATATTCTTGATAATCAATAACGTTCTCTTTTTATCTGAATTTTCTATTAGAATTTTAAGCCAATATGGAATTTGATACTCTCCATTCTCATTAAAATGGCCTTGAAGATTGGTCACATCACAATTTCCTTCTATTTCAACACCATTTTTCAAATCAATTTCTTCCATACTTTCAATAAGTATTGGAGCCACATAATTCGTTATATATAGTTCTAATAATTCGGTTTTTTTCATTTTTATCTCCTATTATCCATCATTTATACACTATGAATCGTAAAACTGTTCTTCTTCCATCCACTCCGTTGCTTTTATTTCCATTATTTTATCAATTCTATCTGGTTGGTCCATCGTCCATAAGTTATCAAATAACGCGACAAATTCACTCCCTAAATATTTTACTGCAGCTCTTACTTCTTTAACATGTTTTTCATCTACTTGAGACAATCCGAAAACTGTAGGATATTTTTCGTCTAAACTAAGTTTCTTAAATTCAGAACGTATTCCCAATGGAAATTGTAGTACATCTTCAATACTATACACTGGGGTCCTTACAAAATCTGCAAAGTCTCTACAAAGTCTTTCCCCTATTATTGGTTCAAGAGTTTCTGGGATTTCTTTACTCTTAAGCATTTTTGATGCCATCTCCCATCGTCTTGGATCTGCATGTGGCGATTCTCCAGTATATTTTGTCCTTAACACATCATCTCCTATGCTTGATTTGTATGTTATATATGCAATAATTGCAGGATGAATTCCCGATTTTGATGCCCATCTTATCCATTGTTCCGGTGTAGTTTCAATATTTACATGTGCTAATCTAGAATAAAGTGGTAATGGTAAATCTTGAGCAATTTCTGATTCAGACTGACTGTTTCCAGCAGCTACAATTCTTACTTTTTCAGGTAATTTCCATCTACCATCTCTAACAGTTCTCTCCAATATGATTTCATATGCTGCCTTTTGGATATCATCTTGTTCCCCTAGAGTAATTTCATCAAAGAAAAGTACATGTATTTTATCTGGTTCTTTCTCACATTTTTCCTCTAATTGTTGTAACCAATATGGCTTTTCATATCTTATTTCTCCGGTATCTTTATTCAACGAGATATTTCCAAGTATTTCTTCTTTTGTCCTAGTAAACAAAGAAACCACTTGTGGATTCGGATCCACTTCTTTAACTCTACCTGTTTTTCCAACTCCTGAAAGTCCGTGAAGCATGACAGGAATATTGGCCTCAATACAATCAGCAAATTGTTCGTCTGGAGTGCGTTCTCCAGACTCCTTATAGTCGTAAAGTGGCTTTTTTTGAGGTGTTCTATATATTATTTCCTCTATTTGATCCTCATCGCTTATTTCTTCCTCTTCTTGAATCATGGGTTTTGGGGGTACATTAATTCTTGTTCCGGATTGTTCTAGATTTCCTACTTTTTCAAGTTCTACGCCTTTTACAATATCCTTTGAAAACTGTTCTAAATATTCTCCAAAATTAGTCTCCTCTAACGTTTTAGGTTCACTACCATTTTCAATGATGGTTGGTACTCCATGCGTTACAGGTCCATCAGTAATCATCATCTTAGCATTGGTATCTACTAACCATTTTATAGGTTTGCGTTCAAACCAAATATAGCTTTCTTCTGGAATGTACTCACTGACACCATAATTCTTAGAAAAAAAACTATATGGTCCATTTTCATTCTTCAAATTCTTGGCACGCACCCTACAATATTGAATTCCATAGTGTGTAACCATATCCATTTTTTCTATTTTTCCAGTTCTAGAATTATAATAAGCAGGCCCCTCTTCAAATTGTATGCTTTTATTTGTAACACAATCATCAAGATAATTCCTCGTATCTCTATCAATCATTTTAGCTGGATAATAGCCGTACTCAATTTGCTTAATCCCATCTCCAAAATCAAGTACTTTACTTCCCTTGTTAATCATAACATCACTAGAATCATCATACGACAATACTGGCACAACTGCATAGTCACTTGTTGACTCAGGAGATATTGTATTTATCTCAATTTTTCCATCATTGTCTTCACCACATTTTTGTGCGTCATGTAGTTTTAATTCACTTATTAATGTATAAGGGCCCTTATCATTCCAAAATGTAATCAAATCATTTTCACTCATATTATTGAATAATCCAAACGCTGATACCAATCTTGATGGAGGCCTGCCAAACACTTCATCAGCCTTCAATAATCTGCACTTTAACATATTTCTTTTCCTCCGTGCTTTTCATTGCAATTTTATTCTTTCTTTTGCAACAATTTCTTCAAATTCTTTTAAGACATCTTCATTACAGTATATAAAACCACATGGTTTAATTATACTACCATCTGTAACATCTATTCTAATATTAGGTTTATCACTTCTGCATTTCTTTATGAGAATTCTTAAACTTTCCTTACTATTTTCATCAAGATCTGTAATAACTATATTTAAATATGTATAAACCTTTTTTCCTTTTTTCTTATAATCTTCAAAGTCATCATGATTATTGTATTTATAACTGGTTTTATTGTCAATTGTATTGGTCTTCCAATCTTGTAATTCATCATAATTGTTAATTGTTGACGCAATAATGCTTGCACCTTCATCCTCTCTTATACTTATTTTTCCCTCTATGCAAACGACATTATCATCCATTAATAAGTTTGAAGCTTTGCTATACACATTATCAAACACAATTACTTCCACACTTCCATAGAAATCATCTATTCTCACGAAAGCCATTGTTGTATTTTTTCTAGTAAATTTTTTCTTAACATCAGAAATAATTCCCACTAATCGGACATTCATTCCATCTCTAATAGATTTTGATTCTCCAAACTCTTCGATTTCTTCATTCATTTTTATTAATTCTCGAGAAGAAAAGTTTGTCTCTTTCTCTATTTTATCTTTTATCTTATCTAATGGATGACCTGATATATATACACCCAGCATTTCCTTCTCAAGTCTCAATAACTCTTTAATATCCATTTCTTCTTTTTCAACAAATGTATATTTTTGAGTTTCTGTCTCTTCCTTTGATAAATCCATCATATCAAACATCGAAACTTGATTTTCCATTTTATTTTTATTTTCGTTTGAAATCGAATCTAAAATATTTTCAAATGATGCAAGTAATGTATTCCTTGTTTTTCCAAATGTATCAAATACTCCTGCTTTTATCATACTTTCAATGCATCTTCTATTGATAGTATACTTTTGAGTTCGTTCACAAAAGTCTGTAAAGCTTTCATATAGGCCATTTTTTTCTCGTTCCTCAACGATGCTATCCACTACACCTGTCCCTACATTTTTTATACTTCCAAGGCCAAATCTAATTTTGTTATCACTTACTGTAAACTTTGTCTCACTATCATTTATACTTGGATTTAAAATTTCTATCCCCATGTCTTTACAATCCTGAATATAAACTGGAACTTTATCTAAATTTCCTAGAAAGCTGTTTAGTGTTGCAGCCATTAGTTCTTCTTTATAGTAGGTTTTAAGATATGCTGTCCTATACGAAAGAACTGCATATGCAGCAGCATGTGATTTATTAAATGCATATTTTGCAAATTCTGCCATTTCATCAAAAATCTTATCTGCAGATTTTTCATCTATTCCATTTCGTACGCAACCCGGTACAACGACATTTCCGTTATCATCAACTTGACCATTAATAAATATTTCACGCTCCTTAGCCATAACATCAAGTTTCTTTTTTCCCATAGCACGTCTTACTAAATCTGCTCTTCCAAGAGAATAGCCAGCTAAGTCTCTAACTATCTGCATAACTTGTTCTTGATAAACCATACATCCATATGTAACGTTAAGAATAGGTTCTAGAGCTGGATGTGTATATTCGTTATGCCCTGGATTCATTTTCCCTTTTATATATCTAGGTATTTGGTCCATTGGTCCCGGTCTATAAAGTGATACACCGGCTATAATATCTTCAAGAGAGTCTGGACTTAATTCTTTCATAACATTTGTAATCCCAGCACTTTCAAATTGAAAGATTCCAAATGTTTTTCCCTCTTTCCACAATTTATAAACTTTTGGATCATTCATTTCTTGGTCAAAAACAACATCTATTCCTCGATTTTTCTTTACTAATTCAATACAATTTGCTATAACGCTCAAAGTTCTAAGGCCTAAAAAATCCATTTTTAACAGACCAAGTTCTTCAAGTACTGTCATGGTGTATTGTGCTACGACATTCCCATCATTAGTCGCAAGTGGTACATAAGTGTCTACCGGATCCTTAGTTATAACTATTCCACACGCATGAGTTGATGCATTTCTAGGCATTCCTTCTAAGCCTTTTGCAATGTTTATTATCCTTTTCACTGTTGCATCATTTTCATACAATTCTTTTAATTCTCTATTTTGTTCTAATGCTTTATCAATTGTCATATGTATTTCAAAAGGTATCATTTTAGCAATCTTATCCACGTCTCCATATGGGATATCTAGTACTCTACCAACATCTCTAATTACGCTTTTTGCAGACATAGTTCCAAAAGTAATAATTTGAGCCACATGGTCTGCACCATATTTTCTACCTACGTAATCAATTACTTCTTGTCTTCTATCATCAGCGAAATCCACGTCAAAATCCGGCATACTAACTCTTTCTGGATTTAAAAATCTTTCAAAAAGTAGTCCATATTTTATTGGATCAATATCTGTTATTCCTATTGCGTATGCCACAATTGATCCTGCTCCTGAACCACGTCCTGGTCCCACAGGTATCCCGACAGATTTTGCATAATTGATGTAATCCCATACAATCAAATAATAGTCAACATATCCCATCTTTGATATAACACTTAACTCATATTCTGCTCTATCATCAATCTCTTTTGAGTGTATTTTGCCATATCTTTCAATTATTCCATCAGTTGTAAGCTTTCTAAAAAACTCTTCGTGAGTTTTATAATTTGAAGGCACATCATAATTTGGAAGTTTAGTCACACCAAACTCAAAGTTAAAATTACATTTTTCGGCAATTTTGACAGTATTTTCTATAGCCTCTGGAACATTTGAAAAATAATCTATCATTTCTTCCGGTGATTTTATATAAAACTCATTTGTTTGAAAACGCATTCTATCCTCATCTTTCATCTTCTTCCCGGTTTGAATACATAATAAAATTTCATGGTTGTAGCTATCTTCTTTTTTCAAATAATGAGCATCATTTGTTCCAACTAGCGGAATTCCCAGTTTTCTCGAAAGCATAATTAATTTTTGATTAGCCATTACCTGTGTTGGAAGTCCATTGTTTTGAAGTTCAAGATAGTAGTCATCTTTAAAGATATTTTTGTACCAACTAGCAACTCTTTCGGCTCCTTCCATATCATCTCTTAGTATGTATTTATTAACCTCTCCAGCTAAACATGCGCTTAGACATATCAATCCTTCATGATATTTTTCAATCAATTCTTTGTCTATACGAGGTTTATAATAATATCCCTCAGTAAAACCGTAGGAAACTAACTTAATTAAATTTTGATATCCAGTAGAATTTTTTGCAAGTAAAATAAGATGTGAATAATTGTCATCAACCCCAGCAACTTTATCTAGTCTGCTATTTGGAGCCACATAGACTTCACATCCTATAATTGGTTTTATTCCCTCTTTTATACACTCTTTATAAAAATTAACTGCCCCATACATTACTCCATGGTCAGTAAGAGCAATTGCTTTCATCCCAAGCTCTTTTGCTCTTTTAGGTAAGTCTTTTATTCTACACATTCCGTCTAATAAACTATATTCGCTATGCACGTGTAGGTGAACAAACTCTTGTGATTCTTGCAAAACAATCACCTCTTTTTCTTTACACTAATTTTATTACCTCATCAATGTTGCTTACAGACTGAACTTTAGGGATAGATATAATTTCAAATTTAGATACCTTATCTCCAAATTTTATTTCTACTACATCTCCTATCTTAACCTCATAACTTGGTTTTACTATCTTTCCATTAACAGATATTCTTCCATTGTCTGCAGCATCATTTGCAACAGTCCTTCTTTTTATAACTCTAGTTACCTTTAAAAACTTGTCAATTCTCATATTCCCTCCACTGGCCTACTGTTGAATCAATTAAAAATCGAATTCATTCTCAAAATCTTTAGCTATTCCAAGCCAAATATCATCATCATACAATCTAAAATAAGTATAAATACCTTTAGCACCGTCTAGATATGTCTTACCATTTCTCTTAATCATTTCATTTCTACATTCTGTTAAAAATTTATGTCTCATTTTTCCTTTTCCAGAAATTGCGCCATATGTAAGGCTCATTAAAACTCTATCTTGTTCTAGAATACCACTTTGAATTATTTTCTCTTTAACTTCCTCTATATCGTACTTTATCCTTTTTAACTCAACTTGCTTCATTTCTCCATTTTCAACAGTTAATAAAACATATTCTGCTGTACCAGCATAATATGGACAGACTCCACAACATCCTGCATTTATAACTAGTTTGTTATTAATATATCTTTCCCACATTCTTTCATGTGTATGTCCAAATATTAATGCATCTTCTTTTAGTTCCTTGGTATATCTTTCGAGTACTTCATTATCATCAACATACAAAAGTTCTTCTACCGAGTTTGGAGAGCCATGACAAAAAAGTATTTTAAAACCATCAAATTCAAGACTCTTTGCAATTGGTAGTGATCTAATATACTTTTTATTTTCGTCTGTAAGTTCATTATACATAAAGATAGCATTTTTGAATTGTACATTTGGCCAATTATAGCCCTCATCTTCTAACTCTATTAGATATTGTTCTTTATTTCCTCTAAGTACATTCTCAGTTTTTGATTTAACTAATTCCAAAGTTTCATTTCCCATTGGAAAATCATTAACTAGATCTCCTAAAAAAACATATTCTTCTGCGCCACTTTTTTCAGCATCTTCCAATACTCTTTTTAGGGCAACACAATTTCCATGTACATCCGATATTATTGCAATTTTAATTTAAATCACCTCTTCATTTTACATTGCAACGATTATATCATTATATGTTAGCTATTTCAATAATTGCTTTACTCCTAATTTCATTTAGATGTAATTCATATTCATAAGTTTTTGTATTTACATAATTTATTTGCAATTCCATGTATTATGTGAAGTTTTGCGTTATAATTACGGACAGAGTTTTATTCTATATCAAAAGGATAAGGAGCAAAGTATGACCATTGGATACGTCGATTTGGTGAAGTGATCGATGCTCTTCCAGTGCCCCCGTCATAACTTCGGATAAGAAAAATATGATTACGGATGCGTTCATGACCTGGAAAGTGGATAATTCCAAACGATTCTATTCGGAAGTTGGATCTCTTGAGGCTGGAACAAAAAAACTTGACGATGCTGTTTATTCGGGTATAAAGCCAGAACAAGTGTTTTTTCTCTATTTTTATATTCTTTTCTAAAATTCTCAAACTTCTTGGTATTACTAGCTTTGGTTAATCTTTGCTTGTCTTTAATAATCTTTCATTTTCTTTGTTATTTTTTCAATTTTCGAATTTTGTCCGTTTTTTTCTATGAAAAATAAAAAAACAAACTATAAAAAGTTTGTTTTTCAATGGCTGCATGGGTAAGATTCGAACTTACGACCTTCGGGTTATGAGAACGGTCAAATGCCCGAAGGTATACTCTACTACTATTGATATAAAGCCATTTCAAAACATTAAAATTTATTTTTACCCTCTATCTGCCCTTTATTTTTTTAATTATTTATATATTTATTATTAAAATAGCTCTGATATTTTTCTATATTTTGTCTATAGATACATTTATTCCTTTTTATCATCAACACAAAACACATTTACATTCATAATTATTTTTAAATATATATATACTAAATGGATTATATTTTATATAATACCGTAAGTATTTATATAAAAAAAACAGTCTAAGTAATTTTAGACTATTCTTCTTCATTTTTATAATCTTTTACAATTTTTAAAAATTCTTCAAATGCTATATACTTTACTTCAAATTCTTCACATATATTTGGAATCTTAGCTGCATTTGGTGAATAATGTTCTGCTGTGACTAGAGTTCCTTCTTGACTTTTAGCCTTTGCCACCAAAAAAGCATCTGCTACCGGATGTCCATTTAATAAATTCTTTTCACTTATGTTATTTTGAAAATTTCTTTTACTATATATTTCTTTCAAAATATCAATTTCTTCTTCTTTAGTAGGTTCTTGAAAAATGCTTTTATAGCTTTTCATGTTCTCCATAAATTCTGCATCTTTTTTGTGTTGATCTTCCAATTCTCTATATACTTCTTTTACTGAAATGATAATTCCGTCTTGTATCATTTTATCTAAATTCTCAAATAACTCTGGCGTAACAGTTTTATAGTAAAATCTAAAAAAAGTTCTAAAAACATTTGTATCAACAATGTATTTCATTACCTACTTCCCTCCTTTATTAGTATTCCTAACTGAGGGATAGCTTCTACTTTAACATTTAAATAATTAGCTGTCTCATATATATCTATTTTTCCATTATAATAATTCTTGCAGACATCTGTTATATAATTCTCTCCCAAATATGATTTTTTGCTATTATAATAGTTACCGCCACCATTATTATTTGGATTTCTAAAAATTTCATTTGAGTACTCTTTATGTTTTAATTCATACAGTGTTTTAGTTATTATTCCCAAATCCAATAATTTTCTTAATATTACATCTCTACTGACACTATATTCTTTGGCTAACATTTCTATTTTTTTATCATTTAACTCTTTATCTTTTATTTTTATAGTTATATCTTCATTTGGCACTAGAAATTTTCCTGCAAAAGCATTACATGCTATTTCAATTTTTTTATTATTATCTTCAAGTCTACTAATATAATCATCTACAGTTTTATCAATTCCACTAGTCTCTAATAAAATATGATAAAGTTCATGAAAAAGTGTAAATATTTGCCTACTATATGACATAGAATTATTAATATAGATAACTGGATATTTTTCATCATATAAACAAAATCCTGAAAAAGCCTGCTCTTTAAAAGCATCTTTAAACACGTAAATTCCACACTCATAAAATGCTGTTCTCCACATTTCAAAAGCATCACTCATATTTTTAGCTTTTTTTTGCATCTCTAAATTTATTCCTAAAAAAGACCTTAGTTCATCACACAAATTATTACCATCTGGATTTAATTTTAATTGTGTAATTCTTAATTTAGCTTCCGACTCTAATTCTTCTAAATTTATTTGCATTGTTCTTGCTTTATTTATTAATTCCAGTATTTTGGTAGGTATTTCACTAAATACTTCATTATCTAAAGTTCTAAATTTTCTTTCTTGTTTTGGTAATTGTGGATTTTCTGGAAAGAAGAAAACTGCCATGGGTCTTTTGTAGACATTATACGCTAAACTCTCTAACTGTGCATATGTTGGAAAATCCTCACCTTTTTCCCATTTTTGAATATCCTCAATTTCTTTTCCTATTCTTCTTGCTGCTTCTTCCTGTGAAATATTTAATTCTTCTCTTGCCCAGATTAAGACTTCATTATTAATTTTAACTTTCATCTTTTCTCCTTTTTTATTTTACTATGAATATTGTAACATACTTTATTCTTATTTGCATTTATATTTACTGTACATTTATTATTATCATACTATTCATTGATAAATCTTGTCGAAACTTGTCGCTAATTATCAAAAAAAGCAAAATAATTCTGCAGAATTATCTTGCTTTTCTTAGGTATTTTTATATAAAACTATCTGGAACAAGTCCTAAATTATTTATTGAACCTTCTATTAATCTAATTTATAATCTTCATCATCTTCTGCAACCATCAATTCATCTCTGTTAATTTCTTCTTGGCAATATTTTATACCTTCTTCTAATACATTATCTCCCATTATATCACTTGATTTATAAATTGTATATTTCATATCACTTTCTGATGCAATCTCCATTGCTGCATCTTTCTTAGCATTAACAACTGCATCATCAATTTTATTATCTCCCTTTACCTCTATGATTTCATATGTGTTATTTTCAAATTTTGCTACAAAATCAGGATAATATTTTCTTAATGTATTAGAATCGGGATCTATATATTGTATATAGAAATCTGTTTGAGCAGCATTTGTAAACATTCCTGTAAAATATATTTCTTTAATTTTTTTGTTTTTAATATATTGTAAGAATAATTCCTTTTCAGGTTTTGAATCAAAGCAATATGTATCTGCATGAAAACTCTTATTCTTTACTCCCAATACTTCTAGATCATTGTTAGTAATAACTAACTCTGGTTTTGCTTTAAATGTATAATATTCTTCTTCAGGTTCTTTTAATAAAATAACATCTTTGTCTTCTGTAGTAGTATATTTTTCTAATTCATATACGAAATCTACAATCTTAGGTATAATCCAATCATATAGTATTTGATTATATTTACTAACCAATTCTATTATCTCATCAATATCATTTCTTAAAATCCTTTTTATCTCAGTACATTTTAGATCTCCTATATATCTAGAAATTTCACTACACAACATGATTTCACTATATTGTATATTTTCATCTGATATATCTATTTCTTTAACTTTTGCCACTCTTGAATCAGCTAAACTTTCTTTTCTTATAATTCTTGCCTTATACTTTTCTAAATCTATTTTATCCAATTCTAGATTAATAGAATCATGCTCATTATACTTTTTTACAAGATTATATTTATTATTAATTTTTTTAATTTTAATAAATCTTGGTGGTGGAACTACTCTTACTTCATATTCAACTTTTCCATCATTTTCTTTATTCTTTATATCTTTAACAGACATTTTAAAATTTTTGTTAAGTTCGTTATCTAAAATTTCATAATTATCTTTTGATAAATATACCGAAGCAGTTTGTTGCACATTGGTTATTTTCCTTAAACATCTCATTGTGGCCTGTAGAACAAATATTGAAGAATCTGGACTTCTATATAAAGCAACTCCAAATAATGATCTACAATTCCATCCTTCTTTTCCTTTACCTACTAAAATTATAAATTGCTTATTACTTTTTTCAGTATCTAGATTATTAAATTCATTTATATCATTATCTTTCGTTAATTTACTATCTCCAACATAAATAAGTATTTTATCCCTTGAAATATCCATTTCCTCTAAGATTTTTTCCAATGTTGGTACAATTTCTTCTTCTACTTCTTTTATTTCACTACCATAAATTGCTAACTTTGGTAGCATCTTTTCATATCTTTTTTCTCCATATGTATCCCAGAAATCTTTAACGACTCTTCTTATAAAAGTTTCATTTTTAACATTGTCAAATGCTTGAGGTTCTGCATCTTTTAAATATCCATTAGCAATTGACTCTTTTAGTCCATATGAATACACTACTTCAGGTAATATTGTATTTCCTACATATGGAGTTCCAGTATAGTTATAACAAGCTACAACCCTGCTTCCTTTTTGATTTAATCTATTTGCTAGTACATTAATTGTTGTTCTAAGACTACTTTTACCTTTATCATATAGATCCTTATCTAGCTGCTTTCCAAACAAATGATGTGCTTCATCAACATATATTCCTAATTGGCTTAATCTTGTTATTTTTTCAAATCTTTGATTAAATATAAGATCTCCCTCATCCATATGCTGTTCTACTCCATATAGAACTGAGAAAATATCATCTATTTCACTTTTTCTGTCACTATCGCTAAATAACATTTGAACAGGTGTATCCTCTGTATGTTTCTTTCTTAGTATTATTTTTTGATTATTTGAAATAATAATATTAAAATCTGAATCATCTAATGTATTAAGTGTTGTTCCTGTTTCTTCAAGGAAATGGAATTTAATATTGCTATCTAATATTCTTACATATTCATTCGGAATAACTTTGGCTTTATCAAAAGTTTGTATTTCTTTTAATGATTGTAAAACTGTCTTATCTGGAGAGAATACCAAAGCATTATGACAGAATCTAGGATCGTTTGGATATTTATTAGCTAATAAAAATTCATAAAAAATACATGTTGCCATTAAAATTGTTTTTCCTAATCCCATTGTTAAAGCAAAAATATAATTTGAGTATGCTTCTTTATATTTTATTAGCATTTCATAAACTTCTTTGTATTCTTTTGTAGAATATTCAAACAAGTCTATTTGATCGTTTTCTCTTATTCTTAGTTTACTATCTGAGAAACATCCTTTTTTCTCCATCCAATCTTTAAAAATTTCGCTTACAGATTGATTATTTAAATATTCTTTTATAAAAACATACATTTCTAATGCTTCAAATTGTGGTTTTCTAAGGAAAGCATCTGGATTGCATTTTCTATCATTGTAATCTAAATATTTTCTTGTTAAGTCTTTATAACTTCTTCTAATTGTTGTTTTATTAACTTCATAAAAGAATCTTAGTGCCTGAAAAAAAGATGTTTGTAAATTTAAATTATTACTCATTTATCTTAATCTCCTTTTCATATGTTTCTGATAATAAATCTGTTATTTTTATTTTTATATTCGATGCGTCACTTGGAATTTCATATACACCCTTTACTAAATCATTTTTTCCTGCAATATCTACTAATTTAGGTTCCATTACAGCGCCATCATAATTCCAATCTATCATTACTGATTCTACCATTTGCTTCCAATCTTCAACATATTCTTTTTGCATACTAAGTTTTTGAAGAAGATTCATAGGATAAAATTCTTTTATATTTAATTTATTTTCTTCAATTTCAATGACCGCTTCTGAATCACGTTTGAATTGTAAATTTGCTTTATCTTTTAAAATATCAATTATCTCTATATCAATATTATAGTTAATTAAATCTCTTTCTAATGAAGGTTTAAGGTCTGGTTCATGGCCCATACAAATTATTGTTAATCTTTCAGCTGGCTCTAATGGATTTTCACTTTTTTTCTTTTCAAATTTTTGATATGGAAGATTAGCTTTAAGCTCTTCTAAATCAGATTTTGTTGCAATTCTATTTACAGGCATTATTTTTACCATTCTTCCATCTAATTCTCCATCATATACACTACTTCCATCAAATTTCTGAATTTCTAGCGCATCAATTAGTAAATCTTTAGCTTCTACAGGATTTCTAAAGAAATCATAATTATTTACATTATATACTTCAAATCCTGTATACTTATCCTCTTGATCTTTTAGTTCTTTTCCCACATCTATTAATCTTTTCGTTGTTGTTTGAATTGCTCCAAGATTAATATCAGCGCCGATAAATTTTCTGCCTAATTTCATTGCAACTGATTGCGTTGTTCCAGACCCCATGAAACAATCAAAAACGATATCACCTTCGTTTGAAGATGCTTTTATGATTCTCTCTAACAATGCTTCTGGCTTTTGAGTAGGATAATTTGTTCTATCATTGGCCATTACATTTACCTCTGGTATATCTATCCAGTTATCATCAACAACAACGCCTTCAACTTCATTTAAATATGTTTTTATTTTCATTTTTCCGTTGCCATCTACAATTATTTTTCCATTTTCAATCATTTGTTGTATTGATTCTTCTGATCTTGTACCTATTGCTTGATCATCTCTATAAGGTCCTTTTCCATCATTATCATCTTTATTAAATCTTTTTTTGTACTCTTCAGAAAATGGCAAATACTGTCGATTAAAAGTATACTCTCTTGTTTTTGAGTATACAAGAATAGTATCATGATTTCTTGCAAATTGATATCCTTTTGTTTTAGCACCTTTCACAGTTCCTCTTTTCCATGTTATTTCGTTTAAAAAGTTTTCTAAGCCAAAAACTTCATCTAAAACACATCTAATATAATGAGATTTATGCCAATCGCAATGCACATATATAACAGATTTCTCAGACATCAGTTCTCTAATTAAAATCAGTCTTTTATACATAAATTCAATATAGGCGTCATTAAACCATATATCAGTATATTGCTTTTCTTCAAATGCTAATGTGTCATTATCTACTTTTGTATTCTTTATTTTAATATTTTTTTTATAATCTACTCTACTGTCAAATGGCGGATCAATATAAACTAAATTAATTCTTCCTCTATATTCTTTTAACATATGACTCATAACTTGAAGATTATCACCCCAGAATATTTTATTAATCCAATCATCCTTCATTTCTCCATATTTTTCTTTTAATTGTGCAGGATAATAATCTGTTCCTCTGTATGGCCTTTTTCCTGTCCAATGTAATTCTGGATATCCTTTTATTGTGTTTACTCTTTGAAATTCAAAATCGCTCATTTTTTACCCCCCTACTTTTTGCAAAAAAATCTTAAGTCACAGTTGTCACATATTGTTTGTGACTTTGATTTTTGCTTAAATTCTTTACATTCAATCTTATTAACTATTTTTTCAAATTCATTTATTGTTTCTTGAATATCATCTTTTTTGTTGTCAAATGAAATCGTTGGTATTCCATTTTTTTCACCTGTATAATATAAATGCATTTTACTAACTTTTTTACCCGTTTTCTTTTCAATCAAATATGCATATATTTGTAATTGTCTTTTATATTTTTCAAACTTCTCGGGATCAGAAAAAATATCTGGTTTCTTTTCTGATTTAAAATCAACTATTTCAACAGTTTGTCCGCTACCTTCAATTAAGTCTACCACTCCATTCAGAATATAATTTTGCTTTACTAAACCTATTTCAACTTCTGCATCTTGAACCTTTTTCCAATTATCACTTTGCTTTTCTGCATATCTTATTACTTGTTCTAATGCTACATCCAATTGTGGCTTACCTAAATATGAATGCTGTGATTTTGAAATTGATTCATAGTTAGTATCAAACCATATTTTTATATTATCTCTGTTAATCGTATCATATTCCTTTTTTATTGCTGCTTTATGTATGTCTTCTATTGTTTGATGAATTAACTGTCCAAATATTGTTGCACCAACTCTGACTGGTGAAAAACTTAATTCCTTTAAAAACTTGTATTGTAATGCACAATTTTCATATACGGAAATATGAGATGTAAATGAATATGTATTTTTTATATTTACTTCTTTGACTTCACTTATCTTTATTTTTTCTAACTCTATTGATTCATCTGTATAATATGGCAATTCTTCATATGTAGATTTAAAGTATTCACTTGGCTGTTTTCCTACACCACTCTTTTCATTGCAAGTCAAGGCTAATATATTCTGTGCCCTTGAAAATGCAGTATAGTACAATCTCCAAAAATCATAATATTTTATATATTCTTTAGGTTCAAATGATTTTCTATGATAATATTTCTTCTCTATTTCATTCAATCTTATATTGTTTCTATCTCTTGGAACATTTCCTAAAGAATCAACAATTACAATAGGAAATTCCATTCCTTTTGCTTGATGTATTGTAGAAAATGTTATACATCCACTTGGCGCATATTCAGTTTCATCTTCATATTCTCCCATACCACCATCAATTAAAAATCGAAGATATGTATTAAAGAATGTTTCAACATCTTTCATTACTCTCTTTGGTGTAAAAACATCAATATGTTGCAAATAATCAAATCTAGCAATCATTTGTGTTAATATTGAAATATTTCTAATTGGCCTTTGATCAATAAGTCCATTATTCAACTCTATTTCTAAATACTCTCTGAATGGATCAAACTCAAATAACTTATATAACAATCCTGTAAAAGCATAATCAGTATTTGAAAATAAATTCATATGACTCATTCCTGTATTTCTTATAAATATCTTCAACTGCTCATTTTCAAAGACGTATTTTTCCACCGTTTTTATACAATCTTCATAATATGAGAATAATCCTTCATTCTTCAATCTGAAATCTCTGTTTCTTAATTTTATAAGATACTGTGGAAATACTAATAATAATGCTCCAATTAAATATTTGATTTCTTCTCTTTCAAAAAACATATTTGATCTAGGAGAATATACATTTATTCCGTTTTCTTCAAGATAATTTGCTAATTCAATTACTTTTTCTCCTCTCACTGAATTGAATAACATCGCTATTTGATTATAATTATCTATTATTCCATTTTCTTTTAAATGTTTAATAAATTTTATTATTTCTTTATGCCATTCATCCTCATCATCATGAGATGCTATTCTCATAACTGTAGGTACATTAGTAATATCTGTTCTACCTGGCTCAATCTTTTTATCAAATCTATATTTATCCCAATCAAATTTAAAACTTGATCCTTCAGTTGTACCCATCCACTTATTATAGAAATCAATTATTCCTTTTTCAGACCTATAATTTGTTTCAAGTTTAATCTTCCTACATTTATCTTTTTCAAATTTATCAGGAAATTCAATTATATTTCTTATAGTCGCTCCTCTAAATCTGTATAATCCCTGGTCATCATCACCAACAACGCATATATTTTGTTCACTTCCTGCTAATAGAAAAGTTAGTCTTTCTTGCACATAGTTCGTATCTTGGTATTCATCTATCATCACATATTTTATCTTGTCGTTTATCTTTTTTAATACCTCTGGATTATCAATTAATAAATTATATGTTTCTGTTTGAATATGCGTAAAGTCTATATAATTTGATCTCTGTAAGATATCCTTATACAATCGAATCATTTTTCCTATTGCTACGATCTCAGGATTGTCATCCAATACTATTTGTTCTATATCTGCTAACTCTTCATTAATATTATTTATATAATCTGCAATGTATTGTGATAATCTCCATCCACTAATTTGATTTTGAAACAACAAATTGAAGTCTTCTATTTTTTGAAACTTACTCAAATTTTGATAAATCAAATATTCCTGTTCAAATTCATCTATCATTCTATAATTCTTTTTTAAATTCGAATATTCAATATTCTCTTTTAGAATTCTCAAACATATTGAATGGAACGTTCCTATATACATTTCATTAATATTTACATACATATCTAGCTTATCTAATTCGTTTGTTATTCTTGTTATTATTTCCTTAGCAGCTTTTTCAGTAAAAGTTGCAATCATTATATTCTCTGGTTTTATTCCTTTTTCTGCAATTAAATATATTGTTCTTTGTACTAAAGTATACGTTTTTCCAGTTCCTGGCCCTGCAATAATCAACAATGGGCCTTCTGTTGTTTGAATTGCACTTTTTTGATTAGCTGTTGCATTACTTAAATCTATCATCTATTTTTTCTCCCATTTTATTTCATATCCTAACGCATCTGCAATTTCTTTAACTTCAGTATACCTAATAGTTTCATTGTTTAGTTTATTAGATAAATTTTGCAATGGAGATTTACTATTAGGTTTACTTATTTTTCTCGCAACATCACCCATTCTCCATCCATTCATAACGATATATCCTTTAATTTCATCCTTTATCGATTGTGACTTTTTTTCTTTCATTTTTCACCTCATTCGCATTATTAAATAATTTCACTTTATTTATATCATATAGTTAATTATTTTACAATATGATTATTAAAATTCACGAATTTATTATATTATTTCATTATTTGATGTAACTGTTAATTTAAGTATTAAAAATAGTAATTTGAAATTTCAACAAAAAATAACTCCAGCATCTGCTGAAGTTATTGATATCACAATATTTAATCACATTATTTATACCCTTTATTTACCCTTTATTTAATAAATTTTAATGCTTTTTATTTTACTTAAATAATCTTTAAAATCCTTATATATCAAGTTGCTTATGGATTTTGTGCCGTTAATTGTTGATTTGTTTGGTTTTAATAAAAGATGTTCTCAGTCAGAAGCTGAAAGCATTGATTTTACTAGTTGTGGAGGCAAGGCTCGAATCCCCCAAGAGGACTTCCTCGCTTCGCTCAGGGCGCCCACGACTTCGGGTTATGAGAAAACTATCTCGGCGACGACACAAGAAGAAGTTATCGCAGGGAAGGATGGCCGCCTTTCAAAATCCATCATGGATAATACAAGATCGATGGAAGAGTTTGGAATAAAGATCAACGTCCTTGACATTAAAAGGTTAGAACTCCCCGAATAGAACAAGGAGAGCGTATATCAGTGAATGATTGCAGAGCGCAAAGCGATCACTGCAAAATACACCGCATCAGGAGATAATACCCTAAGTGTTACTCAGGCCAAGTTGATGCAGAATCGCGTCAGATTGCCTCAGAGGCTAATAAAAAAGCTGCTGAGATCAAGGCCGATGGTGAGAAACAATATTATAATATACTTCGTGATGCTTATCATGCATCTCCCGATAAAGAAGATTTTTAAGTGAGATGCAGGGGCATTTTTTTAATATGATACATTCATCAAACAAAGTCCTTTTGCAGGTAGAGTTTTTCCTGCTCTTGTTCTATCTTTAGACTCGATTATATCTTTTATTTCTTTAGGTTTAATTTTTTCCATACCAACATCTACCAATGTTCCAGAAATAATTCTAACCATGTTGTATAAAAAGCCATTTCCTGTAAGCTCAATATAAACTCTATCACCATCTCTACTAACACTAGCTTTATATATTGTTCTCACACTACTTTTGCTACTTGTTCCACTTGCTTTAAATGCTTTAAAA
>Ga0247611_10004265_pt1 | contig 20008 bp, 14 predicted proteins | sample 177DNAGHGhighgp2_FD_192422 | JGI IMG/M metagenome (GOLD analysis project Ga0247611, IMG submission 192422) | Sheep rumen microbial communities from Palmerston North, Manawatu-Wanganui, New Zealand - 1770 DNA GHGhigh gp2 | ecosystem: Host-associated > Mammals > Digestive system > Stomach > Rumen...
CGAGGGTGCATCGAAGATCGAGGCATATAAGGAGCAGCTGGCTTCTTCCGGCAAATCTTTCGGTGAGGTCCCGTATGAGTCGGAATTCTCCGAGTCGGTCATGAACGGCTGCCTTCTGAAGGTAGCTGTCGATGCGGCCATCGGCATGTTCCGTCATTTCGGGGATACGGAATATGTTTCTTTCCTCGAGAATGCATCGGAAGATCTCAAGAAGCGCATAAACGATTATGCATGGAAGAACGATTTCTTCGCGAGAGTGCTTTTCAACCGAAAGAATAAGCCGAATCTTTCTTACCTTGGCGCCAAGGGGGACGGTCTGGTCATCGAAGAAGGCAAAGAGGGTACATACTTCCTCAATTCTTTCAGCTGGGCAGTCTTGGCGGATTGTGCATCAGAGGAACAGATCTCCACTATGCTGGACAGCCTGGATAAGAACCTGCGCACACCTTACGGATTCCGTCTCTGCACCGGCGTGGATTATCCGCAGATCGCGCCGAAGATCGACGTGGCTCTGTATTATGCAGGTGACCGTGAGAACGGTGGTATCTTCAAGCATGCCAACATGATGGCGGCCGCAGCGATGCTGAAGGCAAGTAAGGCCGTATCGGATAAAGCTTTGGCAGAGCGTCTGGCTAAGACAGCGTTCTGGGTCATCGACTGTATCCTGCCTTACCGCACCTTGAAGTCTCCGTTCACAATCTGTGGTAACCCGAGACTGTGCACGCAGTACAATAACTCGGACACGGGCGAGAATATCGGACCGACGCTTTCCGGTACATCGACATGGCTGTTGCTGTGCCTGTTTACCAGCTTTGGTGTGGATTTCACAAGCGAAGCATTGATCGTAGAACCGATACTGCGTCCGGAGGACACAGCGGAAGACATTATGGTTTCTTCCGGAAAAGCGCAGTATCACATCACCGTAAGTAAGCCGGAAGGTTTCGCCAGAACGAAGGATGGCGTGTCTATCTCCGTTGATGGTGCACCGATTGACGGTGTGAGAGTGCCGATCTTCGACGATGGGAAAGTACATGAGGTTTCTGTGAAGTTCTGAGTTCTTCACGAAATACAGTTAACAATATATCCGCCGTGAATGGCATGTCTCGGTGCCGGCCTCGGGCTTAGGCCCTGTGGAATCGCACCTGCGACATACATTTCACGGCGGATTCTGTTTGGATCAATTCTGTTTGGAAAGAAGAACCACCGTCTCCACATGGGTGGTCTGCGGGAACATATCGACCGGACAGGCTTTCTTCAGGACATAGCGGGTGTTGGGGTCCGAGGTGAGTTTCTGAAGATCCCGTGCAAGCGTTGCCGGGTTGCAGGAAACATAGACGATATGCTGCGGGGCGAGGAGCAGAAGGTGAGAAAGAAGTTTCTCGTCGCATCCTTTTCTGGGTGGGTCGATGATCACGGCATCCGGCATCATGTTGCCGAAATCGTAGTCTTCTGCCTTGCCGCAGAAGTATTCGGTGTCTGTAATGTAATTGGCATTGGCATTGGCGCGGGCATCGATAACGGCGGATTCGACCGATTCGATCCCGATCAGGTGGTGACAGACATCGGAGCAGAATATGCCGATACTTCCCGTGCCGCAATAGACATCGGCCAGAAGCCGGGGCAGTGCGCCGTTATAGCGAAGATATTCCTTCACTTTCGTATATAGCTTGATGGCCTGCTTGGTATTGGTCTGGAAGAAAGAATCCGGCGAGATCCGGAAAACGCGGTTCTCAAGGAATTCGCGGATGTACGGTTCGCCCCACAGATTGGTCCAGATGCTGCTTGGTGTCTTCCGTCGGGTGCTGTCCGGACGCTCTTCCGTCCAGATACTGGTGAGACGGATGGCTTGCTTCCGTTCTTCCAGTGCGACGGTACAAGCCTGGGCAAAATCAGCCGCATCGAACTCGATTTTTCGATTTACGACCAGGATCACCATCAATTCTTTGCTGAAAAAGCCGACACGTACGACGAGTTGGCGCAGTGCGCGGGCAATATTGGAACGCGAGTGGTCACTGAAATAGATCTGCGCGACACCGCGGATCACTTCGGCCGCCGGATGCACCAGATAACACTTCTCGTGTTCTACGATCTTATGGCTCTTCCGCTCGTAAAGACCGATATTCACACTTCGGGTGGAGTGACTGTACTCCACAGGGTATTGCACATGGTTGCGATAATAGAGGGGATCCTGCGCGCCTACGATCGGTTCCAGGACCGAATCGGTCAGCTCCTGGGAAAACTTACCTAGCCGGATCAGGCAGGAACGTACCAGATCCTGTTTCATCTTTAACTGTAGCGAATATTCGGCATGCTGAAGCTGGCATCCGCCGCATAGGCGGAATTCCGGGCATACAGGCGTACAACGGTGAGAAGAGGTCTGCATTACTTCCTTGATCTCGCCCTTGGCCATGGTCTTTTCGCGGGAGGTGATGTGTATTTTGGCAATCTCGGAAGGGAGGAGATCTTCGACGAAAACTTTCAGTCCGTCATCCCGGGTATTGGGGCTGTCGATACGTGCGACACCTAGTCCATCGCTAGATATTCCGCCACATTTCGCCAGATATGTTTTTCCGTCAAAAATACCCATATGTCGTTCCCCTTCTGATCAGGAAATATTATAACGCACTTGCCTTCTCTTTCCAATTGCTGCGATTACTGGTATTATTATCATGGATTTTTCTAAATCCCCTACGATTTTTATTGAAGGTAACCTATATGCATAAATCGAACCAGGAAGGCCGACCGAACAGATCCGGCTCTTCCGGGAAGAATAATAACGAAAAGCGCCGTAGAAACGGTGCTCCGCAGAAACAGACAAGATCCCGTGCAGCCGCTGCCGCTGCCGCCGCGCAGACCCAGCCACGAGGCCAGGGTGCCAATGCCATGCCCAACAACCAGGGTTATTCGCGTTCCCAGGCATATGAGAAGGACCGCTCCACCCGTGATCCGCAGCAGCGTTCCACACGGCCCATTGCACCGGAGAATAGTGCTCTGGCCGATGAACTGCGCTCCAGACTGAAGGGGAAACCTACGCGTGCTGCCCATGAGCGTCACTGGTATATGGAAGTTTTCCATGGCTTGATCGATGTTGTGAAGACCGTGATCGTTGTGCTTCTCTGCCTCGGATTTCTGGCAGGCGGGTTCGGCGGTGGTATGCTGATCGGCTATATCTCCACGACATCCCCGCTTTCTGTCTCAGATATTACCATGACCGATTCAGTCGAGACCTCTTTCGTATACGATGCCAATGGCACTGTCCTGGCTAAGCTTACCGGTAGTGAGAACGTGGACCGTGTCTACGTGGCCTATACGGAAGTCAAGGATACGTACATCGATGAAGCGATCATGGCGATCGAGGACGAGAGATTCCTGGAGCACTCCGGTATTGACGTGCAGCGTATCGGAAGTGCCGTGCTTTCCGCTTTGGTGAATGGGGGTACGGCTTCCCACGGTGGTTCGACCATCACGCAGCAGACCGTAAAACTGATCTCCGGTCAGGATCAGCGGTCCACCCAGCGTAAGGTTCAGGAGTGGTTTTCCGCGATGACGCTGGAGCAGCAGTTGTCCAAGGACGAGATCATGCAGCTGTATGTCAACCTGGCACCGATGGGCAATAACTATGTCGGCATCGAGGCCGGCGCGCAGAACTATTTCGGCAAGCATGCCAAGGAATTGTCCCTCGCGGAGTGTGCCTTCCTGGCAGGTCTTCCGAAGAGCCCGTCCTACTACAATCCGCTTCGTGAATCCGGAAGAAGAAACGCGATGCGCCGTATGCGTATCGTTCTCAACAAGATGTATGAACTAGGCTTTATCACGCAGGAAGAGTATGACAATGCATTGAATACCGAACTGGTCTTTAAGACCAATAATACTTCTTCCGCGACGAAGATCAATTCGTATTTTGTAGAGTATGCAGTATCCGAGGTTATCTCGGATATCCAGAAAGAAAGAAACATCAGCCGTTCGCTTGCCGCAACGACCGTATATAACCGTGGTTATCACATCTATACCACCATGGAGTCCAATGTACAGGCTATCATGGATGAAGCATTCAACATGAAAGAACTTTTCCAGACGGATCCGGATGCGCTGGAGGATTATCCGGAGAAACCGACGGGCGGCATGGTGATCATAAACTGTAAAACAGGCGCGATCGCGGCTATGCAGGGTGGATTTGGCGAGAAGACCGTAAACCTGGGCATCAACCTTGCCGTGGATGCAGAACGTCAACCGGGTTCATCCATTAAACCACTGATCGATTATGCACCGGCATTGGACATGGGTCTGATCACACCGGCCATGATATATGATGACAAGCCGTCTTGCCTCGATGACTCGAACCCGACAGTCGTCTGGCCGAAGAATTCGGATAATGCGTTTAAGGGTAGAATGACGATCCGCGAAGCGGTCGCTTCTTCCCGAAATACCATCGCGGTCATGGTATGGAAGGATATCGGTCCGGAGATGGCGCTGTGGTTCTTGAATGAAGTAGGCATCAATCGCCTGAATGAGCAATATCCGTCCACCGCGATCGGTGGTTTTAACGTCGGTATGTCACCACTGGAGATGGCAGCGGCGTACAATACATTCTCATGCGGCGGAGTATTTACTGAACCGTATGCGTATACGAAAGTGCTGGACAGTGACGGAAATGAAGTGCTGACCCATACGACCAAGTCGCACCGGGTATATCACGAAGAGACTGCTTTCATGATGACCAGCATGATGGAAGATGTTATCAAGTATGGTACGGCGAAGAACAAAGTCCTTCCGATCAAGAATGAGAACGGTGAGTCGATCTCCGTGGCCGGCAAGACCGGTACGACCGATAATAACGTGGATAAGTGGTTCTGCGGGTATACTCCGTACTACGCGGCAGCCGTCTGGTATGGTTATCTGAACCGCCTGCGTACGACAGAGATCCCGAAGGGCGACCGAAACAATGCACAGGTGATCTGGAATTATGTTATGCAGCGCGTCCACACGAATCTGCCGGCAGCTTCTTTCGAAAAGCCGGAGAAAGTGATCCGGGCACAGGTTTGTTCTTTCTCCGGATTAAAGGCGACGGATAACTGCCGTGCGGCGGGATGTGCAATAGAAGACTATTTCGTTGAGGGTTCGTATCTGGCACCGACGCGTGATTGTACTTATCACACGGCTCCTCCGACACCGACACCTGCTCCGGAGGGTACACCGCCTCAAGGATGAGTGTGCACGGACCGATACTCCGTATAGAGATCAGGAGGAATACGAATGAATAAGAAAGTTGCGGCTATATTACTTATGCTTTCTATCGTTATGGGTACATGTGCCTGTGACGGGAAAGAATCAAGAACGACACGTTCCAACCGTGAAACCACAGAGACGGAAGATACGTCGGAGACAGACGATACGGACACTTCGGACACAGAAGGCTCCTCAGAAGACCGGATCACTAAAGAGAGCAAAGACACAGAGGACACGAAGGAAACTTCGGGTTCCGATGAGTCTTCATCGGAAACTTCCTATAAGGGGATCAAGAAAGACGTCAAATTCGAGGCGACATTCTGGTCTGCCTATCTTCCGCCTGAATTGACGCATGATGAAGGCACCTCATCTTCTTCCAGCCGGTATTCGATCGATGTATTCAAGCAGAAAGAGAAGAACCGTGATACTGATCAAGGACGTCTGACGGTTTCCGTGCTTCCGGAAGAAGCCAAAGAATACCGGGTCAAACTTATGAAGAACGGTGTTGATCTGCATGAAATGAAGAACGGGAAAATTCCTACCAGAATGATCGGAGGACTTCCGTTCATATCCTATTCTTCTAAATACGACGTGTACTATGTTCACCGTGATGAGAAATCCGGTCTGGACATCGAGATCAAGGTCTACGGAGATGTGGATGGAATGGATTCGATCCTGGACAGCATGCGATTCAGCCTGCCCAAGGGGAATCAGGTCGATCCTCCGTATTCATGGGAGGGCAAGCCTTTTACACCGAAAGAATCGGAAGCGAAGATCGGGAATTATACCATTAAAGCCACTCCGATCATTCCGGAGGAAAGCTTCCTTCCGTTGAGTAACTATTCGAACCGCGTGGTTGTGGTCGGCAAGACCTTGTATGCCCTCAGTGAAAATATGCTGAACGTGTACACGATCGAAGGACAGTCCATGAAGATTCTTCATGAATATGATCTGGAGAAAGAATATGCCGAGCTAAGCAGAGACAAGGAAGGGAATGTATACGTTTCCTCGTTCATTGCTCCGTGTCAGGTCTTTAAGAATGGAAAACCCGTAAAGACGGATGAGAAGAATTCGAACAAGACGATCATCGCACCGGATGGAACCTGGGGCCTCACGTATTTTATTTCTTATGACACGATAAAAAAACTCACCTTCGATAAGGACGGCAACAGTATTCTGGAGCCCTTCGAATTCTCGAATAAGGGCGAAAATGTGGGTAACGTTGAGAGCGTGATGATTTCGAAAGACCACATTGTTCTCGGAACACATAAGGGCGTTTTCGTATACGATCACGCAGGAGAACTGAAGTTGACGCTGAATTATGACGCCGGCAACTCGATCGGAGTCTATTCCTATGAAGCGGTATTGGAGACCGACAAATGCTTCCTGGCTTTCGATAATACTTCACTGAAACTTGTGTTGTGGGATAAGAAAGGAAACTTGATCGGAGAGACCGACCAGAAGGAACTTCTTGATGCGCCGCGGCCGTGGGTTTCCGGAATCACACTTCTTCCGGACGGTTCGATTTATATTTCTCTTGTCTCTGAACGTGAAGATAAATCCTGCGATGAATACATGCCATACAGGCTGAAGATCTCGAATTGATCATTCTTTTACAACATGAAAAAACGGAGCAAAGTGGATCATCACCTTGCTCCGTTTTCATATGTTTCGAATGATCAGTGTGAAAAGATTATTTCACAGTTACCTTCGTGATGTGCGGGTTTACGCCCTCGTACCAGTACAGGAAACCTTCCATATCGACTGTGTCGCCGACCTTGAGTTCCTTGACAGCCTTATACACTTCCGAATCCTTATCGCAGAGGTAGGACTCTACTGTAAAGGAATAAGTCTTTCCATTAGCGGAAACATTGAAGTAGAGGTCGTCGCCTTCTGCGCCGGAACCGTCCCACTTATAAAGGAAGGCAACTTCTTTACCTTCTGCATCCTTGGAAGCTTCGACCTTCATGCCGGTGAAAGAAACCAGCTGATTCTGCTTATCGATCAGGCCATCTGTACCCAGATCAGCAGTAACATCTACCGGAGTTGCTTTCCAGTTGCCATCGATCACTTCGAATGTAGCATCGACGATCTCAACTTCACCGGACCACTCGGACTTGAAGCCCTTCACGCGGATTTTCTGACCGTCTGTGAGCTTTGCGTAGTCTTCTTCGGAGCAAGTCATGTTGTATGCGAAGTAAGCACCATTCTCATCCTGCAGATAAACGGTAGCCTTGTTATCCCACCAGGACTGCTTAGCCTGTACATACGCCTCGATCGTCACTTCTGTTTCCAGAGCAGCAGCGGCATACTCGGAATAAGAAAGGACCTTGCCTGCTTCGGCAGATGTCTCGGAAGAAGCTTCAGAAGAAGCGGATGTGTCTTCAGAAGAAGCTTCTGTTGTGGATTCTTCTGTAGTCGCTTCCGTAGTGGACTCTGTCGTTGTTGCCTCAGTTGTTGTTTCTGTTGTTGTGGCGGCGGTGGTTGTCGTCGTGGTTGTTTCTTCGGACTTCTTGCATCCGGCCATAGCCAGGATCAAGGAAGCAGCCATAATAGCAGCAATACACTTTTTCATTTTATACTTTCCTCTTTTCTTTCTTACCTACTCAGTCTGGTCCGTCTTTACGAACCGCCCATATTATACGTCAAAGAAAAGAAGAATCACGCTTTTTTCTTCAGGATCCTGCTATAAACTACATATGCACCAATCAGAAGCCAGGAAACGGCCAGACTTATCAGCAAAATCACGGCAGTTTTCGGAAGTTTTCCAAGATCTTTGATGTTCCCGGTCGTCTGCTTATCGATCTGATCGAGTCGGTAAAGGGACTCGGTATCGTGATAGAGTTTCTCATAGAAAGCATCGTCGGTAGGCTGTTTTCTGCGGGAGGCTTTGGTCACATTCTCGATCAGCTCGCCTGCGGCATTACGAAGGGAAGTGGATCCATTGAATACCGGGGTCACAAAGGTATCGGATACGTGGGAAAGAAGCAGTTCGCAGGCATCCAGCTTGACCTGGTAGTGAAGATCATCCCGGGAAGTGCGGTCATGCAGATAGGCCTGATACTCGGAGGAATCCTGCGCTTTGGTCGTGACAGGAACATAGCCTTCTGTCTCGGAATAGGAGATCTGTACGTCGTTGGTCAGAAGATACGAAGCGAAAAGCCAGCTGGCCAGAACTTCACCCTTGTCCTCTTTGTTGAAAAGACAGATCGATGGACCCTGGGAGATCATCTTCGGATGCGCCGGATCGACCTGAGGTACCGGGTAGACGACTGTCTCGAAATCAACGAGCTTATCCTTGCTGATATCCATATTCGGTGCATGCGTGCCCATCCAGGTGGAACCGGCAGTTGAGTCTATGGCGAAAATGCATTGTCCCGCATTGAGAAAGTTTCCAGGGTAGCTGCTGATCTTGAAAGTGGAGAAAGCGCCGCTTCTGGCATGGATCGCGACCTCATCCAGAAAAGCGCGGGTCTCTTCGTTAAAGATCGAGATCTCACCCGAAGGAGTCGAATAGCCGGCCTCTTTCTGGAACAGATAGTGGATCATCATGTTGTCGGAAGACTTATAGATACAGGGGATCAGTGTCTTCTGCCCATTCAGCACGAAAGTGCCGTCAGCATTCTTCTTCATCGCGGCTTCAGATACTTCCCAGATAAAGTCCCAGGTCAGCATCTCCGGAAGAGAATAGCCAAGCTTGGTCAACAGATCTTTGTTGACATAACAGGCTTCGGATGAGCGCATGAAGGGGATCGCATAATGCTCGTTTCCTATTCTGCATTCTTCCAGGAACTGCGGTACAACTTCGTCATATTCCGGTGAATCGAAAAGCACTTCGCTTCCACCCAGGCCATATTTCTTGTCTTTCAGAAGGGAATCCAGCGGCACTACGATATTGTCGCCGGTCATGTAAGTGGCGATGTGGTCCGGATAGGTGATACAGATATTTGGCGTGGTATTGGTGGCGATGTTCGTGATGACATCGTTATAGATCTTGTTGTAGTCGGTATAGAAACGTAGATTCACGTGAATATTCGGATAAAGTTTCTGGAAGTCTTCCACCGCTTTGCTGTAGACCTTGGTCTGCGTGACATTGGTGTCGTTCTTGGCCCAGAAAGTGATCTCATAGTTCGAAGCCATGTTGAATGTATCCGGAACATCGAAGGCTGTCAGAGAAGAAGAGCCATGACAGGAGACAAGGCACAGAGCGCTTACAAGTAAGACTAAGGAGAGAAAGACGGAGACGGCTTTTTTGCCACAAATATGCTTCATCCTTTCGTACCTCCCCGGCTTACGCCGGCCATGATCTTCTTATGAAAGATCAGGAAAAGTACGATCAGCGGGATCGAAATGACCACGACTGCTGCCATCATGGCGGGGATGTTCTCGCGGCCAAAGCCGTTCTCACGGATCTCGGAGATGCCGTTACTGACAAGGAAATACCGTGCGTCGTCCGTGATCAGACGTGGCCATACATAAGCATTCCAGCATTCGATGACCTTCAGGATCACGACCGTTACGATCGTCGGGAAGCAGATCGGCACCATAACTTTGAAAAGGTACTTCAAGTCCGACGTGCCGTCGACTTTGGCAGCTTTATATAGATCGTCCGGGATCTGTTCGAAGTTCTCTTTCAGAAGATAAATATAGAAAACCGACGTGACAGAAGGGAGGATCAATCCGGTAAAAGTGTTGCGCAATCCCCAGTTCGTAATGGTCACGAAGTTCGTGATGATCACAAGTTCGGAAGGGATCATCATGAGAGAAAGAAAGAGCGTAAAGACGATGTTTTTGCCACGGAATTGCAATCGCGAGAATGCGAATGCCGCAAAAATGATCACGATCATCATCAGGCCTGTCGTGATGACGGTGAAGATAAACGTGTTCAGAAAATACCTTCCGAGATTGACCTTGGTGAAAGCATCGATGTAGTTCTGCAAGGTCGGGGAAGACGTGAAGAACTTCGGGGTGAATTCCGCGTTATAACTGCCGTAACTCTTAATGGAAGAAAGGATCATCCAGTAGAACGGGAAAAGCACAATAATTCCCCAGAGCGTCAGAAGGGCATAGGTTACCGTCTTGCGTACGATCCTTGCGGTGCGGGCTTGTTTACTGATCTGATCGTAATCACTCATGATTCATGCCCCCTTTCACCGTATGGATGTCTTCTTGCTGATCAGAAGGTTGACCACCGTGATCGTGAACACAATGGCAAAAAGGATCAGCGCGGCTGCAGCGGCATAAGACGGGTATCCGCCGGAGTCGCCGTAGAGCATGTCGTAGACATAGCCGACGATGGTATTCATGCCGGCGGAATTCAGGTTCGTGCCGAAGATGGCGACTTCATCACTATATGCTTTAAAAGCACCGATGAACCCGGTGATCACGAGATAGAAGATCATGGGGGAGATCATCGGAAGCGTGATATGCGTAAACATGCGGAACCGGGAAGTGCCATCGATCTTGGCGGCTTTGTAGTACACTTCGTCCACCGATGCCAGCGCACTGGTCAGGATCAGGACTTTAAAAGGCAGTACGACCCAGATGGTGTAGAAGCACATGACGAACATCTTGGCCCAATAGGGACCATCGATAAAGTCCACCGGACCGCTCTTGAAGATGGCCAGGATCATGTTGATCAGCCCGTCCGTGTAAGGAGTCTTCTTGAACATGATCATGAAGACCAGACCAACCGCCAGCGTGTTGGTGACATACGGCAGGAAGAAGATCGTCTGGAAGACTTCTTTCAGTTTCTTGATGGAGTTCAGTGCCAGCGAGATCAGGAGTGCCAGGATCGTAGACAGGGGCACCGTGATAATAACGATGATGAACGTGTTCTTTACAGCCTGCAGAAAGTATGGATCGTGCAGGACATACGCATAGTTGAACCAGCCTGTTCCGAATGAAGTCTGCGAGGCGGAATTGTATCCTTCTTCGAATGAATAGATCAGTACGTCGATCAGCGGATAGATCATGAATATCCCGAGGAACAGAAGCGCAGGCAGAAGGTAAAGCCAGGCTTTCAGGTTCTTAAGCTTACGAAGCGTGGAAGACCGGGAAAGCGGGGCCTTCGTCGAGAACGTCTCTTTGGAGGAGGTTTCCGTATTCGTGCTCATAGTAACCGCTCCTGTGTGTCTTTCGAGAAGACGAAGACTTTCTTCGGATTGACATCGAAGGCAACATTTTTACTATCCGGATCGATCTGATTCTCGGAAGAAACGATGGCACGAAGGCGTGCATTCTCTACCTCGGAGGAGGCGTGGGAGAAAACCACACTGGTGTCTCTTCCCATGACTTCAATGGCAAGAAGATCCGCATGGAAAACACCGTTTTTTCCATCCAGCTTGCCGTTCTTTTCTTTATTCTCTCGAAGCAGGAATCCTTCCGGCCGGATGCCGATGAAGACCTCCTGATCTTGGGTATCTTTCACATACTCTTTGCCGAGGAGCGTATCTTTTCCAAGCATAAGCTTTCCGCCTTCGATCTTTCCGTTGAAGACATTGATCGGAGGTGTGCCAAGGAACTTCGCTACGAAAAGATTCACCGGTGAGTCATACACTTCCTGTGGCTTTCCGATCTGATGGACGGCACCATCTTTCATGACGACGATCAGATCGGAAATGCTCATGGCTTCTTCCTGATCGTGTGTGACAAATATCGTCGTGATCTTGGTGGTGGTCTGGATGCGCTTGATCTCCTCACGGGTCTGAATGCGAAGACGTGCATCCAGATTGGAAAGAGGCTCGTCCAGAAGCAGGACCCGGGGCATCTTGACCAGTGCACGGGCAATGGCCACACGTTGCTGCTGACCGCCGCTCATTTCATTGGGCTTACGGTCCAGGAGTTCTTCGATCTGTACGATCTTGGCCGCTTCGAGGACCTTTGCCTCCAACTGTTCTTTCGATAGTTTCTGATCTCCCTTCAGATTCTGAAGCGGGAACATGATGTTTTTCCTTACTGTCAGGTGAGGGTAGAGTGCATAACTCTGAAAGACCATGCCTACACCACGGTTCTCGGCAGGAAGATCGGTGACATCGTCATCGTCGAAAAAGATCTTTCCCTCCGTTGGTGTCTCTAACCCACAGATCAGGTTCAGCGCTGTACTCTTACCACAACCGGAAGGACCGAGAAGGCCCACCAGTTTACCATCCGGGATCTCAAAGCAGAAATTATCCACCGCCACGACCTCGGACTTGATCTTCTTATTTCTGTTTGGAAACCGCTTGGTCAGTCCATCAAAACGTATCTTCATATACCCTCCAAATTACACCCTGATAATAATGTACCACAGAAACGGGGCAGGGGTACAGATTTTCACGCACTTAGAGTGGTTTCTTGTGCCACTCGTATTCCAGATGTTTTCCGTAGTATTCTTCTTTCACTTCGTACATTCTGGCATCCGCGTTCTGCATAGCTTTACGGATATCTTCCACTTCATCACAGTGACAGGCGCCGACAGCGAAATGGGCACGATTCGGGCGTTCGCAATTGGTAAGAAGTTTCTCGTTCAGTTGATCGAATTCCTCTCTGGACATATCAGTAGCAATGATCATGAATTCATCTCCGCCCACGCGGTAGATCTCTGTCTTTTCATTGCCGAGTTCCATAAGCGTGGAGGAAACATCTTTCAGAAGATGATCTCCGGCGAGGTGGCCATTCGTGTCATTCGTCGTCTTGAGTCCGTTCACATCGATGAAGAATACACCGAAAGGTCTGGCGATCACACGATTTCCGTTGACATCATCACTGATGCGGTTATTCATGGCATTACGATTGTATACACCGGTCAGAAGATCTGTCACGCTCATGAGCTTCATCTTGCGGATGTTCTGCTCATTGGCGATCTCCGCGGAAAGAATAAAGGAGGTTAGCCCAAGCGTCTCTTTGATCTGGAGTGTTTTGGCAGGGTCGAAGTTTCCGGCCCAGATATAACCGATCGTTTTGTTATCGGAACGAAGCGGGAAAATGACCAGCGTATTGACATTGTCGCCTCGAAGAGAATCGATCCACTCCGGTGCGATCTTGTGCGCCTCTTCCATGTCTTTCTCATTACTGATGACGAAGCAGTTGCTCTTATGGATCAGTCGCGGCCAGGTGTCGATCACGTTGTAAAACTGTTCGGTAAGGTAAGCTGCTACAACCGTTATGTAAGAAAAAATCACTTCTCGTAATACGGGGAACGTAGACGATTGGTCATTTCCTCTTTCGGAAGAGGTTTATCAAAGAAGAATCCTTGAATCACTTCGACACCCAGTTTATCCAGTGTCTCGATCTGTTCTTTCAGTTCTACACCTTCCGCAACGATCTTCATATTGATCTCATCGGCGAGCCGGATGATATGTGTGAGTATGGAGATGTCTTTGGCGCTTAGATGATCGATAAACCCTTTGTCGATCTTGATCGTATCGAAAGCAATTTCCCGAAGAAGGGAGAGCGAGGCGCTGGCGCATCCGAAATCATCGATCGATACGTGATAGCCGAGTTTCTTAAGGGATTCCACGAAGTTCTTCAGAACACCGACAGGAAGTTCGCTGCTGCTTTCCGTGACTTCGATTTCGATCAGGTTTTTCGGGATACCGGAAGAGACGACTGTGGAGTCGATCCGAGAGACCAGGTCCGAAGAAATCAGATTACGCCGGGAGAAATTGACAGAAACCGTCGGCACTTCCAGACCGGACTTCAACCATTCTGCAATGTCACGACAGACAGCCTGAAGAATACTGAAATCCAGAAGCCGGATCGTGTCATTCGCTTCCATGATCGGAATAAACTTGGCGGGGGAGACCACTGTGCCGTCATGGATCCATCGGGACAAAGCCTCTGCACCGCATACTTTGCCGGTTTTGATATTCACTTTGGTTTGGTAGAACGGCTGGAATTCACCCGCTTCCAGGGCCTGCTTGATCTCACTCTCCAACTTCTTGCGTTCGGACAGCGCATCGATGAGGTCTTGTGTCAGCCAGACCACATCATTGCTTTCTTTCAATTTGACCGAACTGAGTGCCTGACCGGCAAATACCAGAATGCTCTCTCCATCGAGATCCGTTCTATCGATCATGTACACTCCGATGTGCGATGAGAGGAAGACTTGCTCTTCCTGATCAGTATCGAGATTCGTGAAGGAGACTTCCACACTGCTGAGCAGTTTCAGAAGATCATCCAGATTCTGTTTCTTAACAATGGCGACGAACTGATTACTGAACTGTCTTCCGAGGATCTCATCTTTTTCGATCTTTTCAAGCAGGATATTGGCGAATGAAGAAAGAATGCGGTTTCCGTTGGCAATGCCGTATTTTCTGTTGATGTCGGTGAATTTGCGAAGATCGAAGAAAACTGCGGCATAGTTTTTTATTTCAGGATTTCCACGCATTTCATTGAGCCATTCAATGTAACCGTATTCGTTGGCAAGACCGGTCCGGATCTCGGTTCTGGAAACTTTCACGATCTCTTTCTCTTTATGGATCATATTCTCGAAGAACATCAGAAGGACAGACAGGCCGATACAGATATTCATGAGTGAATTTCCATAGAAAAGGAATTGCACCACTTCGCCGACCAGAGGCAGGACCATATAGGAGATCAGAACCAGTAGCTCACTTAGATGGATCTTCTTTCTGTATTGCAGGATGATCGATGCGATCAGGAAAGCTCCTAATGTTGGAATGAGAGCGGCGAGCCAGAAGAGAGAGCCACGCTGGTATAGATTATTCGCATCGAAGAAGTAGTAGATTCCGGTGAACTGGGAGACGGTAACAAGGACAAGACCAATCACAACGATTGCGCAGACAGCGATAAAACGTTTTCGGCATGGCATATCCGGTTGCAGGTTGAACCGGCCGAAAAGTCTGACAGCGACCAGCATAGTGTAAAAGAGCAGAAGAAGGACGATAATGTAGTATACTGCGGCATTTACTATTTTCATGATCGTAACGTCGAACGGCGAGGTACTTCCTTTGTAAACGTAGAAAAGGTATTCGCAGATCAACATGATGCCGCACGAAATATTCAATGAAAGAACGGCCGCTTTACGGACGCGCAAAGGATCACGGCTGACCGAGTATACTAACGCGGACAGAAGACAGAAGATAGCTTCAAATATTAGAAACGATATCTGTGTAGTCAATGGATCGATCATATCTCATCCTTCACATACCATGCTCAATACTATTTATTGTATCCTCATTTTATTGCATAGGTGTGAACGAGAAGGAAACAGTGATATAGATATCCTACTTGAGAAAGGTACATATCTTCTTGTAAAATGTGATTAACATTTATAGGAGGAAGATGTACTATGAGCCTTTCATCTACACCTCGCAGCGAGCGTATCTATATCGGATTTTTCGGAATGAGGAATGCCGGTAAATCCAGTGTTGTAAATGCTTTTACCAATCAGGAGATCGCAATTGTTTCGGATGTGAAGGGGACGACTACAGATCCTGTCTATAAGGCGATGGAGCTTCTTCCTCTGGGTCCGGTCATGATCGTGGACACGCCCGGCATAGACGATGAAGGAGAATTAGGTGCACTTCGAGTTGCGAAATGCAAAGAAGTGATGGCCAAGGTGGATGTGGCGATCCATGTCGTGGATGGTACGATCGGTATGTCTGACGGTGACCGCATGCTCAATAAGATGTTTGAAGATCGCAATCTTCCTTATATCACGGTATATAACAAGCTGGACCTGGTGCAGCAGCGCATCGGGAAAGGCCGAACGAGAGAGGTCGCGCAGGATAGTATCTGGGTGTCCGCTTCCGACAAGATCAACATTAACGATTTAAAAGAAATGGTCGCCCATCTGGTAGTCGATCCGACGAACGGGAGAAAGATTCTAGCGGATCTGATTTCCGAAGGCGATATTGTAGTTCTGGTGACACCGATTGATGAATCCGCGCCAAAAGGACGCCTCATCCTTCCGCAGCAACAGACTCTTCGCGATATACTGGACAGTCATGCAATCGCAGTAGTCACGCAGGTACCGGAACTATCCAAAGTTCTGGAGTCTCTCGGCAAGCCTCCGAAACTGGTCGTCACAGACAGCCAGGCATTTAAGGAAGTCAATGCGATCGTTCCGCAGAAGATCCCGCTGACCTCATTCTCCATGCTGTTTGCGAGATACAAAGGTGATCTCGCTGAAGCGATCCTTTCTGCAAAAACACTGGACACACTTGATGATGGTGCCCGTATCCTGATCTCGGAGGGCTGCACGCATCATCGTCAGTGCAATGATATCGGCACCGTGAAACTCCCGAAAATGATTGAAAAGACGACGCAAAAGAACTTCCACTTTGAGTGGACTTCCGGCGATTCTTTCCGGGATGATCTTTCTGAGTTTGATCTCGTGATCCACTGCGGCGGCTGCATGCTTAACCCAAGGGAGATGTTGCACCGCATCCGCACATGTCAGAAAGCGGGTGTACCGATCACGAACTACGGCGTCATACTCGCTCACATGCAAGGTATCCTCCCGCGCGTCTCCGCACCGCTTCTCGGAAAGAACGGATAGATATGTTGGAGATTCCTTCTTGCGACTAAGAAGGATCAATTCTGTTTTTCTTTCTTCTTGCGAAGTGCAGTGAGGATATCGTTCACGTTATCGGTGGTAATTGCTTTCTGCTGCCCCTTGTGCAGCTGAATCAATGCAGCTCGATTTTCCTTCTCGAATTCCCGCACTTTTGCATACAATTCTTCATATTTTCCGTCTTTGAGTGCCTGCTCAATAAATTGCCTGATCTCATCATTCAAATTGTCATATGCATCGTAGAGGTCGCAAACGGCTTTCTTGATTCGATCTAACGTTAATGGGTCCCCCATACGCTTTTGCTCGAGGAGGATCCCGATTATGTCAGATCGATCGTACTTATACATTCTTCCCGATTTTAGTTTCATGGCAACCAGATACTCAGCGGATATGGTACGAATAGTAATGGTATTTGAGAACGTGCGGTAATACTTCGAGAACGGGATAATTCTCGGAGTGTAAGAAGAAGTGTTCATAAAATCTGTGTTGAGCCATCCGGTAGGAAGATCAAACTTATCACCAATGTAATTTATGATGTCCTTCATGGATGAGGCGGTGGTAATGATCGCATCCATGTCATAAGTTTTCTCACGAAACCCGTAGTTTACAAGAACGGCTGCACCGCCGACGAGAATGATCTCGGCCGGTACCGATTTTCCATATCTCTTTCGGAATTCTTTGGCAAGCTCACGCAAATACATATCGAGATTCTGCTTAGTAAACGGTCTGTCAGACAACATTTCTCACCTCGCTTTCTATGATGTTGAATCTGAGAAACTCGGGAATGGCATTTTCTTCAGCTACCGTAATTGGTTCATTCGAGTGTGTCACTTCACAGGTGAGGAGAACACCGACCGGATAGATCGGTTTTTCCAGTTTCTTCTGTCTAATGTCGTCATATCTGGAGCAAAGAGGAATGTTGTTTTCCCGTGAAAGATAATCCAGCATTCCAAGCAGATATAGGGCTTCCGGATACCATTTCCTTTCAAATAGCACTCGTACCTGATCGGATTCGAGAATATCGATCATAAAGTCAACATCACCCATATCCTTTACCCGATGGCAAATATTGCTCTTGAAAGTTTCAAACTTACTCCTGTATTCGCCCTTAGATGATTCAAGAATATCCTCGACAGTTATGCCCAGAACTTTGGCAATACGATATAACGTTCCTGCCGAGCATTTCTCCAGATCGGCTTTTCCACTGCAAATGTCGTTGATCGTTGCCTGAGGAACTCCGCTTGCCTTGCTGAGGCGGTATTTGGTCAGACACTGTTTAACAAGTTCTTCATTGATCGACATAACTATCTCTCCTGACATCATTTGTTCTGTTGATTAAATTATAACGGTTGACCGAAGTATTTCAAGTCCTTTTACATATAAGGAGAGAGGATCTTGTATCATAGAATGCAGAAAAAAAGCGGCTCAAGAGCCGCTTAGAATACATATGTGTTTTTTCTCAGCCCTCCTCGGCCAGCTTGGCATCGAGTTCCTGGTTGCGGGCTTGTCTTTCGCGGATGGTCTTCTCGAGCATCATGTCCTTGACTTTCATAAGACGGGTAGTGGCGGAGCGCTCGCTCTCGTCCAGTTTCATGGTGATGAAGCGGATTTTTGTCTCATAATCCGGAATCATGACATGCTCGAGCGCATTAACGCGACGGCGTGTTTTCTCGATTTCAGATGCCATGAGCTGACACTTTTTCTCGATTTCGGCCAATGCGATGAGGTCCGGCATAATATCGGAAAGTGCAAGGATCGCGTCATCAAGATCGATCGGCGTGAAAGAGTAACCATACGAATAAATGTCACCTTCATCAGCTGTCTTGTACTGCGCCTTAAAGATCGGAACTTTAACGCTCATGACGTTCTTCTCGGAAACTTCCAGAGACATGCTCTGCTTATGGTACATCATGGCGATGGCGATCGCCTGGTTGGACATGAGAGAACGGGCCACCGACATATGCTGATTGGCGACTTCCAGCTTGGCTTCCACCTCACGGCGGACGCGCTTGTTTTCGCGCACGGCCTCGAGAAACTGACGCATGAGTTCATCACGTTTGTCCTTGAGAAGCTTATGACCACGGCGTGCGGTCACAAGACGCTTCTTCAGACGCGTCAATTCCATTCTGGTTGGATTTACATTTGCGGTTGCCATCTTGTTTTCTCGTCCTTATTTCTCGTCGTAATACTTATCCAGAAGCTTATCACTGATACGTTTGTGCTCGGATCTTGGAAGGATACGTAAGAGCTTCCAGCCCAGATCCAGCGTTTCTTCGATCGAACGGTCTTTGTTAAAGCCTTGAGAAACATATTCTTTCTCGAATGCGTCCGAGAATTTCGCATAGAGTTTATCCATGTCGGTCAGCGCTGCTTCACCAAGGATGACCATGAGCTCTTTGGCCTCTTTACCACGTGCGTAAGCAGAGAAGAGCTGGTTCATGGTGTTACTGTGATCCTCACGTGTCTTGCCTTCACCGATACCTTTATCTTTCAGACGGGAAAGGGAAGGAAGTACATCGATCGGCGGCATGACACCCTTACGGTACAGGTCACGGGAAAGAATGATCTGTCCCTCTGTGATATATCCGATAAGGTCCGGGATCGGGTGGGTCTTATCGTCCTCAGGCATGGTCAGGATCGGGATCATCGTGATGGATCCGGTCTTGCCTTTCTGACGTCCGGCTCTCTCATAGAGAGAAGCGAGGTCGGTATACATGTAACCCGGATAACCACGACGGCCCGGAACCTCTTTACGTGCGGCAGAAACCTCACGGAGGGCATCGGCGTAGTTCGTGATATCCGTAAGGATGACCAATACGTGCATATCCAGATCGAAAGCCAGATATTCCGCAGCGGTCAGAGCCATACGCGGTGTAGCGATACGCTCAACCGCCGGGTCATTGGCGAGATTGATAAACAATACGGTACGGTCGATCGCGCCGGTCTCTTTGAAGCTGTCCATGAAGAAGTTTGCTTCTTCGAAGGTGATACCGATAGCGGCGAAAACAACGGCGAATTTCTCATCTGTGCCGCGGACTTTCGCTTGACGGGCAATCTGAGCCGCCAGGTTGGCGTGCGGAAGACCAGAAGCAGAGAAGATAGGGAGTTTCTGACCACGGACCAGAGTGTTCAGATCATCGATCGCAGATACACCTGTCTGAATAAACTCATTTGGGAAGTTTCTGGCCGCAGGGTTCATCGGCAAGCCATTGACGTCCAGTCTTTTTTCCGGGATGATCTCCGGACCATCGTCGATCGGGC
>Ga0247611_10004266_pt1 | contig 20000 bp, 20 predicted proteins | sample 177DNAGHGhighgp2_FD_192422 | JGI IMG/M metagenome (GOLD analysis project Ga0247611, IMG submission 192422) | Sheep rumen microbial communities from Palmerston North, Manawatu-Wanganui, New Zealand - 1770 DNA GHGhigh gp2 | ecosystem: Host-associated > Mammals > Digestive system > Stomach > Rumen...
CAGAGAATAAACTATCTAACTTTTCCCATTTTGAAACATAACTTGTCTCAATTTCCTCATAAACAGTATATTCTTCTGCACTAGATTCATAACCTATTACTCCGTAATATGTTGTATCACTAATCTGATATGTATACGTAATATATAAACCAATAATTTCTCCATTATCGATATAAATCTCACCAGAATCTGCATTATATATTTCAGATTTGCAATTACTTCTAGTATAAATTTCATCAAATAGTTTTGTAATATTATTTAATGAAATATCAGATGAAGGAATTGAATATGTAATCTCATTCTTTAGAGGTTCACTCATTGTCGAATCATTACTTCTAGTAGAATCAACAGGTTTAGGTGTAGGATTATTTAAAGAAACATTAATTCTTACAACAATCGCACTTATAAATAAAACTAAAACAATTATATGAATAATTATTAACAAAATTTTTCTCATATCACAAGTCCATTATTTTAGATTTTTCAACTTTTCCATTTTTCTTTTTCTTGCAAGTTGATAAACAAAAATTGACAACCGAAATAAATAAAAAGTAAACAAACACAACTATCATCGAAATGATAAACAAAACACTATTTCTAGTAATAAGATAACAAACTAAAGAAATAATAACTGGAATAACTCCCAAATATTTAATATCTTTTAATTTCATATCTATTTCAACATCTTTCTATATTCTTCTATTAATTCTTTTGCAGTTTCAAAATCAATCTTGTCATCGATAGCTAAGCTTTTAATTTTTAAAGTATAAGAATCATCATTAGATTTATCGTTTTCAATAATTTTTTCAATAAGTCTATCAAATCTTAATCTAATGGTAGGATAAGAAACATCATAAACTTTAGCTACTTCTTTTAACGAACCATTATTAATAATGATATTTTTAATGAAAGATATATCTGTATTGTCTAAGCTTAGTAACCAATTAGGTAAATCTTCATATTTCAACAAAATTAAACAGCTCCTTTAATTATGTTTACAAAAATATTATAATATTAATTTTATTAAAGTCAATACCATATTTTCTTTAATTTTATTAAAGTTTGAATTAAAAAAAAGAAAGATTTCTTGAATAAATCAAAATTCAAAAAATCTTTCTAATTAAAACTATTATTTCACATTCTTTAAATGCTCAAGTACTTCTTTATATTGAGCTTCATATTGAGCAAGCTTAGCTTTCTCAGATTCTAATTTTTCCTTTGGAGCTTTAGCTACGAAATTAGGATTAGATAACATCTTATTAGATCTTGCTAATTCATTTTCTAATCTTTCTTTTTCCTTAGTTAAATCTAAAATAACTTTTTCAATATCAATTAAGTCATTTTGAGGAATATAGATAGTTGAATCGTTTAATACTACAACAACTTGGCCTTTAGAATCAATATCATTTTCTGTAATAATTAATTCCTTTGGATTTAAGAATCTATCAAAGTATGGACGAGCTTCTTCAAATGATAGTTTTGTTAAATTATTCTTAACAAATAATGTAATACCAATTGGTTCCTTTGGAGCCTTATTAGCTTTTGCACGTTCATTTCTAACAGCTTTAATAACTTCAATTACATTGTTAATACCAGCTTCATCATTTTCAAAATCAAATGCTTCACAAACAGTTGGCCATTTAGAAATTGTAATAGATTCTTCTGTGTGAGGAAGATCTTGATAAATTTCTTCAGTAATAAATGGTGCAACTGGGTGTAACATTTTAACGATTGCTGTTAATACATAAACTAATACATTTTGAGTTGTATTCTTATTTTCAAGATCAGATCCTTGTAAATCAACCTTTGAAATTTCAACATACCAGTTTGCGAAATCTTCCCAAATGAAATTATATAAAGCCTTATTTGCTTCACCAAACTCATATTTATCATAATTATAATCTACATTCTTAATAGTCTTATTTAATCTATTTAAAATCCATTTAGAAGCTAAATTTAATTTTGCATGAGTTAAATCAATTTCTTTATAACCATCAATATTCATCATTACATAACGAGAAATATTCCATAGTTTATTTAAGAAATTCCAGCTTGAAGCTACTTTTTCTTCTTCATAACGAAGATCCATACCTGGAGCTGAGTTAGTATTTAAGAAATAACGAAGTGCGTCACAACCATATTTATCAATTACATCAAATGGATCAATACCATTACCAAGTGATTTACTCATCTTACGACCTTGAGAGTCACGAACTAAACCATGGATTAAAATATCTTTAAATGGTGCATGCTTAGTAAATTCAATACCTTCAAATAACATTCTAGATACCCAGAAGAATATAATGTCATATCCTGTTACTAAAACATTAGTTGGATAATATCTATCAAGCATCTCAGTCTTTTCTGGCCAACCCATAGTTGAGAATGGCCATAATGCAGATGAGAACCATGTATCTAGTACATCTTCATCTTGCTTCCAACCATCGCCAGGGCATTCAGGTTGAACTTTTACTTCTTCACCCTTATACCATGCAGGAATTCTATGTCCCCACCATAATTGACGTGAAATACACCAATCTTGAATATTAGTTAACCATTGAACTAATGTACCCTTAAATCTATCAGGAACAAATTGATATTCTTTATTATCTAATACTTGTTTAGCAAGTACATCCATCTTTACAAACCATTGTTTAGATAGTCTTGGTTCTACAGGTACACCAGTTCTTTCAGAATGACCTACTGAGTGAGTAATTTTTTCTAAATGATCAAAATAACCTTCTTCAGTTAAATCTTTAATTAAATTCTTACGGCATTCGAATCTATCTTGACCTTGATATTTTCCTGCCATTTCATTCATTGTACCATCATCATTCATACAAAGTGGCATATCTAAGTTATGTCTAATACCAACTTCATAATCGTTAGGATCATGTGCAGGAGTACATTTTACAACACCAGTACCAAATTCCTTATCAACATATTCATCACTAATAACTGGAATAGCAATCTTAGTACCAGGAATATAAACTTCCTTACCTACATATTTATTAAATCTTTCATCTGTTGGGTTTACCATTAATGCTTGGTCAGCAAACATAGTTTCTGGACGAGTAGTTGCAATTAATAATGAACCAGAACCATCAGTAAATGGATACTTAAAATAATAGAATGCACCTTCATCATCTTGGTGAATAACTTCAATATTAGAAAGAGCTGTTCTAGCTTCAGGGTCCCAGTTAATTATTCTCTTACCTTGATAAATATATCCTTTTTTATAAAGTTCACAGAATACATAATTAACAGCTTTATTTAATCCTGTATCTAATGTGAAACGCTCTTTTGTATAATCTAAAGATAAACCTAAGGCTGCCCATTGAGAACGAATAATTTCAGCATACTCTTTCTTCCAGTCCCATGCATATTCAAGAAATTTCTCACGACCAATATCATATCTTGAAATACCCATATCTTTAAGTCTTGCATCTACTTTTGCTTGTGTAGCAATACCAGCATGGTCCATACCAGGAATCCATAATGCATCATAACCTTGCATTCTCTTTCTTCTTATAATCATATCTTGAATAGATGTGTCCCAAGCATGACCTAAGTGTAATTTACCAGTAACATTTGGTGGTGGAATTACAATTGTAAATGGAATCTTAGACTTATCTCCTGCGGTAAAAAAACCACCTTTAAGCCAAAAATCATATTTACCAGCTTCAACTTTTTTAGGATCATATTTAGGATCTAGTATTTTTGTTGCCATAATTCAATATTCCTTTCTATTTCATCTTTTGTAAGTGTATATTCCTTACAATCGAATATTTTTTCATCATACATCTTTTTATAATGTCTAATAGTACCATCATAATGAAAATTAAGAGCTTTTAATGTGTTTTCACTCTTAAAATTATCAGAAAATAAATGCGTAGTTAAAATATCAATATCTATAATTTTATTAAACCAAGGAATAAAATTCATTAATGTTTCTTGCATCAAACCTTGATGTTGATATTCTTTTTTTAAGATAAATCCAATTTCATAAGCTTTAGGATTTTTTCTTGTCTCATCTTTATAAAAATTAATTTCTCCTATTAATTGATTATCAAGTGTAGTAATCTTCATATATTGTTTAGACACTATTCTATATTGAAGGCTTAATCTACAAACTTCAAGTGTAGGAACTGGTTTAAACCCAGCAGGATAAGTTAGTTCTTTATCTGATAGCATTTGATATAAATCAAATAAATCACTAGATTCATATGGCTGAATCATTAATCTTTTAGTTTTAATCAACTGAATCACTTCCTAAAAAAAACGCCCTTGAAAAAATCCAAGGACGTTAAATACGCGGTACCACCTTAGTTCAATATAAAAATATATTGCACTCAAATCTCTTAACGCGAGTTACGTTGTAAACTACTTATTTTTTCATCTACAAAGCTCCATGACTACTTTCAAATATAAGCTTATGGATAATTTTCACCACTATATCCTCTCTAAGATAAGTATTTATATTTTACTCTTCACTTCATTGCTTATGCTAAAATTATATTCTTTTTATATTTGTTTGTCAATTAATTTCATACATTCGAATTGATATAATATATCTAATATATTATTACTTATATTTAATGAAAAATAATTAGTTAATAAATAACTTTTAAATCCAAATACAAATATTTCTAAATGTTTTTCAATTACACAAACTACAATATGACTATCTTTTTCATTAATAAAACCTTTTGTAAACGTAGATATATTTGTAAAATCATTTCCTTTTGTAGGAACAAATTTATAAATATTATCTAAATCTGTTTCAAAAGTCATTCCATAATCACTTAATAAATCAATACAATCTTTTAAAGTGAAGTTTTTAGTTCTTCCAAACTTTTTTGAAACTTTATTTAAAGCTTCATGAAGCTTATATTCTAAATAATTATTATAATCCATTATTTTGTCTTTGCTGAGTTAACAATTGTTTCACAAGTTGTTAAATAATTAGAGTTCTTAGGTTCTAACATATAAACCTTATCAACTCCGTATAATGGATTTAAATAATTAGGATATAATTCATGGAATTCTTTATAACTTAAAGAACCTTCAGTGTCTTCATCACCAAAATAATATTCAGTTTCTTTAGCTTCTTCATATAGATTAACAACTTCTTTTAATGTAGGACAATATCCAATAGCTTGTGCATTCTGATATGCATTTTCAGGATCTAACATGAAATTAATAAATTTATTAGCTAAATCATAATGTTCACAAGTTGTAGGAATAACCATTGCGTCAAAGAATGCAGCAGTAGTTGATGGTACAAATACATTAATATTTATATCATCTTTTGTTAGTCCTTCTTCATTGTATAATAAATAAAGTGCATCGAAGAAATCACCAAGTTGAGTGAAACACATATCAAGTTCATGAGTAGATGTATTTCTCTTTAAATTATCATTATCCCATTGATCAAATTTTGCAGTATAAATTGAACTGATTAATTTATTTTTTAATTCAGAATCAATATCACCATCACAATTTCCATTTAAGCTTGTAATATTGGGATCTAAACCTTGACCCATTAAATAACTTGCAATGGCCCAACGAGATGTATCATACATACCAACTTTAACAGTCTCTTCATATAATGATTTATCAAATAATGCATTAAAACCATTTGATTTTACTACATCTTCTACGTCAGAGAAAGTTTTATTATAAATGATTGAATAAGCACCCCAGAAATATGGCATAAAATATCTATCCATATCACTACGGTTTCCTTCAAATTGATTTTTAATTAAATCATTTAGTGATGATACAAATATATTTTGATAATTTGAAAGATATTCATATTCAGAATTTTTTACATCCATTTCCATTAAATATCCTTCATCATACATTTGTTTAACAACATAATCACCAGGAATAGCTACATCATATGCTGTAGTACCCGCAGTAATCTTTTGATACATTGCTTCACTTGATGTAACAGTCTCCATTACTACTTGGCAATTATATTTTTCTTCAAATTTTGTTACAACAGATTTATAATCAACATCATCATCTATATCTATATATTCACCCCAGTTTAATAAATATAAAATATCTGAGGGAGTTGATATTACGATAACACCAAAAATTGTAAATGCGATTAATGCGGCAAAAATAAATAAAATCTTTTTCATATTATTTACTCTCCTTCTTTACAGTTTTTCTTGATGTCTTAATTGAAATCAATAAAACAACAAATAGAGTAACAAATGTTAATAAAGCATTAAATGCATAACTTCCTGCACTAAAGTTCTTCTTTGAATAAGATGAATAAACATAATTTGAGAAATTAGAGAATCCATTACCTTGTGTATAGAATGAAATAACAAAATCATCTATAGATAAAGTAAATGCAATTAAAGCACCAGCTAAAATTGGAGTCTTTAATGAAGGAATTATTACTTTAAATAAAGCTTTATATTTTGAACAACCTAAATCTTGTGCAGCCTCAAATATAGCCTCATCAGTTTGTTCAAGTTTTGGTAAAACCATTAAAATTACATATGGAATTGTAAAGAATATATGAGCAACTAACATTGCTGGAAAACCAAATGCTTTTTTAAAGATTGGTAAATTAGATAATAATGAGAATAAAATCATTATTGATATACCAGTTACAATTTCTGAATTCATCATAGGAATTTCATTTAAAAAATCCATAGTTTTTCTCTTTTTACCAGTTAAAGCATTTATACCAATTGATGTAAATAAACCAACAACAGTTGCAATTGCTGTTGCCCAGAATGAAACTAATAATGAATCAATTATAGAAATATATAATTGTTGGTTAGTAAACATTTCAGCATAATTATCAAAAGTAAATCCTCCCCAACGAAGAGGTGTTACTGAATTTGCTGAGGCATTAAATGATTGATAAATAATAATTAAAACAGGTGCATACATTGCAAGTAATACAAGGCCGACAAATAACCATTTTAAAACTGTAATAACTTTATTTTTAATGTTATTATTTTCAAGCATTATTTGTCACCACCTTTTCTTTGTAACTTTCTAAATACTAAGATACATAGAATAATAGCAATACTTACTAAAATTGATAATAATGATCCGAAATTAAAATTATTCTTTTCAAATACAGATTGTAGCACATTACCAATTAATTGTACGTTTCCTTGACCAATAGTTGCAGAAATTGCAAATCCTGTGGCTGCAGGTAAGAAAACCATAATTACACCAGATGAAACACCACCCATTGATAAAGGTAATGTTACCTTAAAGAATGTCTTCCATCCAGGAACGCCTAAATCACTAGAAGCCTCAATAAGAGATCTATCTAATTTTTCTAATACTGTATAAATTGGGAAAATCATAAAAGGTAGATATGTTGTAACAGTTACAAATATTACAGCAGGAGTTGTACCTAAGGCATTTAATCCTGATAAAATATCTGATCTAAATAGTTTATACCAAGAAATTATTCTTAGCATTGAATTACACCACATTGGTAAAATTAACAATAATAAGAATAACATTTTATTCTTAACTTTACTAAATGAAATTATATATGCAACAGGATAACCTAATAATATACAAATAATAACTGTAAAGAATGCTACTTTTATAGAATTCCATAAAGCTTTATATAGTGAAACATCAGATAATCTTTGATATGAATCAATAGAAATTGTTGCTTGTCTAAAATCCATTCCTTTAGATTGCATAAAAGTTAAGATAAACATAATTAAGATTGGTAAAACTACTAATATGATAAGCCATACAAAGTATGGTATTGCAAACTTCTTAAATTGCTTCATAATTAGGCCTCATTCTCAATTTGTTCAGAAATTTTTCTACCTTTTTCACGAATCTTTTGAATTTCTTCTGGTTGTTCTGAATCTTCAACCTTCATAAGGTGAATTTCATAACTATCAACTTTTAAGCCTACACGTGAACCAACTTCAACGTTTTGATAATCCTCAACTGTTAATTCTTTATTACCAATATTAACCCATAATTGGAAATGAACTCCAGTAAATACTGATTTTGTAACTATACCTGATAAAATAGCTGAATCAGGGTCATCTATTTCAAGGTCAAAGTCTTCAGGTCTAATAACTGCATCAACTACTTCACCTGGAATAAATGTTGTAACATATGTATCAAATACAGCATCAAAGAATGTAACTTGTTGATTACCTAAATACTTAGCTTCAATGATATTACAATCATCATAGTTTGCAAGAAGCTTAGCTTTCTTTTCTGTAATAGCTTCACAATAAATATTACCTGGTTCAATTGTAAATCCTACAACATCACCAATATTATATTTATCTTCTGTTTCAACATTTATAATAGTCTTATTTTCATTTTCAACTTCAACTTGTAAGCTATATTCATTCTTTGCAAATTTAACTGATTTTACAACACCTGTAAATTTAGCATTTTCTAATAAGCAAATGTCAAAGTCCTCATATGAAACCATACAGTAGATATCATCCCCAGGCATAAAATCATGAGCAGATACTTTAAATGTCTTATCTTCCCATTTAAATCTTCTAGGTTCTGGATATACACCTCTAAAGATATTAGCTTCACCAATAAATGTAGCAACAAATTTATTAGCTGGAGTATTATAAATATCCTCAGGACGACCCATTTGTTGGATTTCTCCACCTTCCATAACAACAACAGTATCTGACATTACCATTGCTTCTTCTTGGTCATGTGTTACGAAAATGAATGTAATACCTAAGTTCTTTTGCATCTCACGAAGTTCAAGACGCATTTGTTTTCTTAATTTTAAATCAAGAGCTGATAAAGGTTCATCTAATAATAAGATACGTGGTTTATTTACAATTGCACGTGCAATCGCAACTCTTTGCATTTGACCACCTGATAATGAAGAAATTAATCTCTTACCATAACCTTCAAGATTTACTAACTTTAAAGCTTTATTAACTTCACGTTCGATAATATCTTCTTTAAAACTTCTCTTTGAAATTTGGGCAATCATTTTATAATAAACATCTTCTTTTGATATTTCTTCTAAAAGATTGTCATAAGTTTCTTTAAATTTAGAACCACTTAAAGAATAATTTAGACCAAATTCATTTAATTTAGATTGAATTAATTGAGAATATTCATCAAAAGATTTTTTCTTATTATCTTTTGAAATAGTGTCTAAATAATCTTTAACTAGATAATAATTTGACTTTGTCTTAAATAAATCGATTACATAATTTTTAACTTCTTTAGGCTTATTGATATGTGATAATTTACGAGTTAAATTATCAATTTCTTCTTCATCAAAGCCATAATCTTCCATTAAATCCATTGTACCAATGTCATAAATGTTTGAATAAACATTATTTCTTAATCCAAAGGCAATATTGTCATAAATATTCAAATGTGGGAACAATGAATATCTTTGGAATACTGTATTAATTGGTCTCTTAAATGCAGGAATAGATGCAATATTTTCTCCGTCTAGTAATAATTCACCAGCTTGCATATCCTCAAATCCACCAATTATACGCAATGTTGTTGTTTTACCACAACCAGAAGGTCCTAAGAAAGTAACAAATTCGTTCTCATTAATCGCTAGATCAAAATCATCTAGGATTACGTTTTGTCCGTACTCCTTACGAATACCTTTCAACTCTAAAATCTTACGAGCCATTTTTAATCTCCTAAAAATAAAAATATTCGTTTTTAATAATATCTAATTCTTATTTAGTACTGACAAAGCTTTATTTATCTATTAGATATTCTATATAACTAGCAAAATTTTATCATACAACTTTTTTAATGTAAATAAAAATTTTTCAATTTTTTAAAAATATTTTAATCTTAATTTTTTTAATGTTAATTTATATTAAAAATACTTTTTTAAAAAAATAAAAATACGAAAGAAAAATCTTTCGTATTAATGGAATTTTAATGAAATGTCTAAAGCTTTTACTGAATGTGTTAAGGCGCCAACTGAAATATAATCAACACCAGTCTTAGAAGCGCTTGGAATACGCTCTAATGTCATATTACCAGAACCTTCTAGTTTCTTCTTATGATTATTAATTAGCACGCATTCTCTCATTAATTCATCGCTCATATTATCAAGCATAATTATATCGCAATCAGTATTTAGTGCTTCTCTAAATTGTTCAATAGTTTCAACTTCAACTTCAATTTTAACACCATGAGTTTTCTCTTTTGCAAGTTTAACTGCATTAGTAATAGAACCACAAGCGTCAATATGATTATCCTTAATCATTACCATATCAGATAAACAATATCTATGGTTTGTACCGCCACCATCTTTTACAGCTTTTTTATCTAAAATACGTAAATTTGGCATTGTTTTTCTTGTATCTAAAATTTTGCAAGTTTTTTCACAAACAGAAACATATTTATTTGTTTCAGTTGCTATACCTGACATTCTTTGTAAAATATTTAATGCTGTTCTTTCACCTTTTAACAAAGTTTGAGTTTTACCATGAAGTGTAGCTAATAATTCTTTATTACTAACCTTTTGGCCGTCTTTAACTAATAAATTAATTTCAACAGTATTATCTATTAATTCAAATACTCTTTTAAATACTTCAATTCCTGAAATGATTCCATTATCTTTAGCAATTAATTTTGCATCAGATATTTCATCATCAGGAATTAAATTATCAACAGTAACATCGCCTGTTGGCATATCTTCTTTTAATGCGTTTATAATAATATTATCAATAGTTAAATTATTCATATAATTCTCCTAATCTAATCTAAAATGAGAGCCTAGAGATTCTTTTCTCTTAATTGCTGCGTCAATTATTAATTGTGCAGTTTCAGCCATATTAAGTGTTTCATAATAATAACGTGAAAATACTTGAATTTTCTTTAAATCAGAAACATATTTATCAATAATTGATTTAGCTCTATTTAATCCTTCAGCTTTACGTACAATAAATACATATTTTGACATTGTATCTCTTATATCTTCTCTTATAGCTCTAAAGTTAAATAATTCATGTGTAAACTCTAAATCAGGTAAAACTACATCAATCTTACCGAAAGTAGAAGCCTCTTTATTAATCTCATCAGCAATTCTTTTACCAAATACAATACATTCAAGTAAAGAATTAGATGCTAATCTATTTGCACCATGAACACCTGTACATGCACATTCACCTACTGCATACAAATTTTCCATAGATGTATGACCATAAACATCAGTACTTACTCCACCACACATAAAATGCTCAAGAGGAGCTACAGGAATATAATCTTTTGACATATCAATGCCATGTTCTAACAAGAATTTATAAATTGTAGGAAATCTATGCATTAAAAAATCTTTTGATTTATGAGTAATATCTAGGTATACATGATCACTCCATGTATCAAACATTTCTCTATTAATAGATTGACTTACTACATCTCTTGGAGCTAATTCCATTCTTTCAGGATCATATTTTTGCATAAATCTTTCACCATTAATATTACGCAAAATAGCTCCTTCACCTCTTACAGCTTCACTTATTAAGAATGTTTTACCAATCTTATCTTCTTCATAAAAACCTGTAGGATGGAATTGTACAAATTCCATATCTTTAGTTTTAACACCAGCTCTATAAGCTAACGCTATACCATCACCACATGCAAATTTTTCATTAGTAGTTCTTTTATAAATACCACCAAGTCCACCAGTAGCAAGGACAATTCTATTAGCTAAGACATATACTTCTTCATTGTTTTTATTAATAACTATGACACCTAAAACTTTATTATCATTTTGAAGTATTTCAATAGCCATTTCATTTTCAAATACTTCAATGTTTTTTCTAGTTTTAAGTGTATTTCTAAGATCAGTCATCACATGATTACCAGTATCATCGCCACCAGCATGTAAAATTCTTCTTGATCTATGTCCACCTTCTAATGTAACAACTAAATTACCATCAGGTGTTTTGTCAAAATTTACTCCTAAATTAATTAAATTTTTTAAATTAGCACCTGCTTCTTCAACTAAAATCTTAGTTGCAGCTTCATCATTATGATATGAACCTGCACGAAGAGTATCTTCGTAATGTTCTTTAATCTTTTCAGGATTAAAGTTAACCTCTCCAGCAATACCACCTTGTGCCATATTAGATGAACCTTTTTGGATTTCATCTTTAACAAAAATACCAATATGTAAATTTGGGTTTATATTTAATGCTGTATAAATACCAGCAAGTCCTGCACCAAGGATTACTACATCAAATTGTTTAATCTCTTTCATAATACAATCACCGCTTTTAAAATAAATATAAAGATATTATATTACAATAATAATAAATTTAAAATTAAAAAAAGTTAAAAAGTGCTAGTTTTTTTAAAAAACAAGCACTTTTAAATTAATTATTTAGAGAAATTATATAATTCGTTAGATAAATATCTATCTCCTGAATCAGGTAATAATACAACTATAGTTTTACCAGCATTTACTTCTCTTTTTGCAACTTCAATTGCAGCATATAATGCAGCTCCTGATGAAATACCAGTTAACAAACCTTCTAATTTAACAAGTTCTCTTGCTGTCTCAAAAGCTTTTTCATTAACTACATCCATAACTTCATCATAAATTTGAGTATCAAGAGTTTGAGGTACAAATCCAGCACCAATACCTTGAATTTTATGGCTACCACCATGTCCTTTAGTCAATACAGGGCTTGATTCAGGCTCAACAGCTACAACTTTTAAATTTGGATTCTTTTCCTTTAAGAATTTAGAAGTACCGCTAATTGTACCACCAGTTCCAACACCAGCTACAAAATAATCTACATTACCATCTGTATCAGCCCAAATTTCAGGTCCTGTAGTTAAATAATGAGCTTTAGGATTTGACATATTAACAAATTGTCCGGCTATCATTGATCCTTCAATTTCTTTATTAAGCTCTTCAGCCTTTGCAATTGCACCCTTCATACCAAGTGAACCATTAGTTAATACAACTTCAGCACCATAAGCCTTCATTAAATTAATACGTTCTACAGACATAGAATCAGGCATTACAATAATAACCTTATATCCACGTGAAATAGCTACCATTGAAATACCAATACCAGTATTACCACTTGTAGGTTCAATTATTGTAGAACCTTTTTTTAATTTACCATCTAATTCAGCATCTTTAATCATTTGATATGCAATTCTATCTTTTACAGAACCAGCTGGGTTAAATGATTCAATTTTAACCAAAATTCTGGCTTTTAAGTTATAAGCCTTTTCAATATTTGATACTTCCATTAATGGAGTATTTCCAATTAATTCTAAAACATTATTATAAATTTTCATAAATATACCTCTTTATTAAATTAATATCTAAAATTAAAACTTAAAAAATAATTAAAGGTACAACATCGTCTAAAATTAAACATAATAATAGTCCTTTCAAAAAAATAGGATTCTCTAAAAGAATCCTATAGTTAACAAATTTAGTTTTTGTATATAAGAATCTTAAAGAGCAACTTAAAAAATACTGTCAATACAACAGCAAGTATTTAAGATTAAGTTTTGTGTATTAATATTTAAATTTTTCATATAACAAAACTCCTTTTATATACAATACAAATTTAACACAATTTTAAAGATACATCAATTAAAATGCTTAAAATTATTCATTATCTAATCTTTTTAATCCTACAAGAACACAACCATTAAAAAATGGTATGTTTAATTCTTTAAGTTTATTGTATAATTCTTCACTTTCAGCACCTGGTTGAATAATTACACCTTTAACTTTTAAATTATTATTAATATAATCAATGCTATATTTTGAATTCATACAAATATCTAATACATCTATTTCACTTTTTATTTCTTCGATTGAATTATATTCTTCTCTTACACAATAAACAGTTTTATTATGTTTTTTTAATTCTTCTTTAATTTCATATGCAGTCTTTTCTTTATTTGCAGTACTACCTAGTACTACAAAACTATTCATTTTCATTAAATCCATAAATTCCATATATATCACCAATTAAAATTTAACATAATAAAAAAAATGAGTCAAATAAATGACTCATAATTTTAAGCTTCCATAAAATCTATAATATAATTTGTAGTAATCGTCCATTGTGATAACGCGCTAATTGTAGCTTCACCATCACCACTTTGATTACCATATGAACCAAATTGACCATGATTACCACCATCAATTATATGTTCAACAAAATTAGAAGGTAAATTAGATTTATTAGAATTATATTTATCCATATTTAATACTTTATCACAAGATCCATATATTGATAATACATTAGAATTACTGTACTTAGTTAAATCATATGTTGAATAACTAGCAAGTAAAACAAGTCCACTAATCATATTTGTATGTTGACTATAATATTTAGCAGCAAATGCTCCACCTAAAGAATGGCCACCAATAAACCATTTTTTATCACTATAATCTATATTGTTAATCTTATCATTTCTACTGATAACATTATTAGCGCCATTAACACCAAACATTGCTAGATTAAAAGGCATATCAACAATTACAGAAATATAACCTCTTTGAGCTAACATATACATTATTGGAGCATATGCGCTTGATTCAACCTTACCACCTGGATAAAATACAAAAGCTTCTTCTTGTGCAGTTTTATTTTTTGGATAAAACCAAATATTATCATCAATAATTTCACAACGAACGTCGTTACTTACTGATTGAATTTTGTCAGATGTCTTCACATCTAAAGGTAAATATCTATCTACATCAACAGCTTGATAATAATTTGATGTATATATTACGAATGCAAGTCCACAAACAACAAGAACGGATAAAAGAACTAATATAATTCTTCTAAATACTTTCATACATTTCACCTTTAATTATTATAATAATTTTTAGCTAACTTAAAGCCTTTCTTCAATGATTTATCAAAATATTCCATTGATTCATCCTTTTTATTATTTAAGTATAAATAATATCCAACGATAAATTCAAATTCACCATTATATTCATCAAAAAAATTATCGAAATTTTCTTTATAATTTTCTAATTTTAAATCATCTATATCTAAAAACATAATATCTAAGTGACAATACTCTGTAACTTCTTGTCCTAAAGATAAAGCTTTTAATTTGAAATTAATCGTATGATCAAGATCATAATCATTTCCTAAAAAGCTAATACAAGCTTTATTAATATGGATATTATTAATGCTATTTAATGGATGTTCATATTTTGATACATCATAGCTCTTATCATTTTCAAAAGGAAAATATGCAACACTTGTTCTTCTTATTCCTATACATTCTGATACAGCTTTAAATCTTATTATTTTCATAAAATCACCGAAGAAATTATACTAAATTATTTTAATTTTAGCAATTTAATTATTTCATCTGCTGCAGATTCGTAATCTCCGTTATCTTCAACAATATAATCACAAATATCAGCATTTTGTCTTTCAACATCAATTGCAAGAATTCTGTTAGCTTTATCCTCGTCTGTAGCATTCTTCTTTAAAATAGTTTCAATTAATACTTTTTTATCACGTTTAATGTAAATAGTAATAGCATGAGGATAGTTTGTTTTTACTGCCATGGCACCACAAATATCCATAGTGCATAATACATTTTTACCTTTATTTAAAATAGCATCAATATCACTCTTTTTAGACGCATATGCATGACCAGCATACATTGTTGATTCAAAAAACTCTCCAGAATCTTTTTTATTATTAAATTCTTCAAGTGTTACATAGTTATACCAATCATTAACTTTTAAACTTGATTCATCTTTAGTAGTATAACTTACTAATTTATCAAATGTTTCAAGTTTACTATATAGTTTACCAGCAATCTTAGTTTTACCAGAACCACTAGGTCCTACTAAAATTAAAATACCAGGATTATGGAACTTAGGTCTTACAATTGAATAAGACTTAGTAATTGTTTCTACTAACTTTAAAAATTCATCATAAGTATTAACAGCAAGCATACCTGTAGCACTTCTATTCCAAGGACGACGCATTAATACGGGATATGATGCGTTTGACTTAAATACATTATGCATACCATCATCAAATAAAATATCAGTTGATATTTTTTCTTTTCTACTTCCCATGTAAATATTTGAAGCAGGAATTTCAGGGAATTCTTCCATAATACGTTTAGCACGAATACCCATAAACTCTGGTGGAATTGATGTTGAAATAAATACTTCTGTAATTTGAGATAGTTTTTTAACAAATTCTTTTGCTCCTTCAATTACAGGTTGATTTTCATAAAATTCAGGATCATTAAAATATTCAAATATTACATCAGCTCGTGTTCCAAGTTTACCCCAACGGTCTATTTCATTCACACTAAGTGGTGGATCAAATTTATATTTTTCATTTGCTAATTTAACAGCATACGGAATACATTCCATTAATAAATCATCAACGTCTAAAGCTGTAGATAATCTAAATCTTTGGCTCATAAAATCACTCCTTTTTCTATTGAATTTCTCTTATTTAACCTATTTTACCACAAAGCATTTAAATATACAAAAGCTAGATGTTATTTTTTCATAATACATTTAATATTTTTAATAATTATAAAAAAATTGGTGTAATAAGTGTCAAACTTATTACACCTTTTTGATTCTTTACGCAACAAATAATTTATAAATTACACAACAGATTATTTAGAGAACCAAGATTTTATCTCTTATACCTTAGTGCAAACACGTAAAGTTGTTTAAATAAACTTAATTTCATATTTTTCTTTAACTAGTTTTTTTACATCTTTCTTTGTCAAATAAACACTAATAGATTTGTCACCATCAAATATGTACAATCTAGGTATTACTAAAGATGGATCAATGAGTGATATATAGAATTTTATATATTTAATATTACAACTATATAAGCACATATTTTGATAATACACTTTACCATCTGAAAACACAACGCAACATTTTGCTATTAATCTTAAAAATAAACTTGCTAAGATGCCAATAATCACCAATAGAATACCAATACTAGCAAATATAATTGATGGTATATTAATCACTTGATCTATAAAGACAGAGAATAAAAAACACATTGTCGACAATATTACCACAATGAATCCTGCGATTTTAGTAATTCCTTTAATAATTGAATCATATACATATCTTTTCATAATCTATCCTTCAATCAAAGTTTTTAATACAGCCAACAATATTTTAAAACCTACTGTAAACATATTCTCGGCAAGAATTCTATATATTAAATCTCAACATCAAATCTATCCGCAGTAAAAGAAATCCAATCTCCATTTATAAAATCAAATTTTTTATTGCAATATTCTGTTCCATATAAATATTCCAAACTGATTGTAAATCCAAAAACTTTAATTAAATATTTTTCAGAATCAAGCACATATCCTTGAACAAAGTAAGACATTCCAAACAAACTGTTCTTTTTCAAAATATACTTGTGGTCAGACTCGCGATTAAGTTTTTTAACATCTGGATTATCTGTTAGAAAAAAAGCATATATGCGACTCACTTGCAAACCTATTTCAGGAATACGATTGTCAGGTAAAGGCAATGATATGCATGTCCCATAGATATCAAACGAACCATTTGTTATTGTGAATTCTCCTTCATATTTTGATAAGTCATTTATTTTTTTTATTTTCATATTTAAACCTCTATAATAAGCCAAATAATGCCATCTTTGCTAACGACTATGTACGATATGAAAAAGTAGTAATAAATGCATTTCCTTGTCCAACACCAACAAAATCCACTTTTTTGCCACTCACAATCAATGCATAAGCATTTTTTGCTTTGTTAAATTACAAATTAAAAGAAACGTTTAGTATGTTTGTAATAGTCCTTCGAGTATCTTATAATTATATTGATCTTTCTTATACTTTTAGCTAGTAATTATAGGAGGTTTCTAATGAAGCATAAAATTAAAATATATATAGGAATTTTCCCATATATCCTTATTTGTACGGTTATAATGTTATTTTTTTAATGCTTTATTTATACTTTCTACGATACATTTGGTTTTATTTAGATTCTTTTTACGATTTAATGAATTATATCCAGTAAATTTAATGGTTTTATCTTTAGTAATTACTGTAATAACATTAATCTCTTCAACATTTAAATCAAAAGCTAATTCATTAATTTCGTCCATCGGCAAAACATATTTTTTTGGTTTAAGCCAGTGAAATACACAAAACACTATTTTTCTATTCGTCTTGATAGTAATTCTAGCGTAGTGTATTACAAATGTGCCATAACCAAAAAATACTAATAAGAAAGCAATGAATAAATCAGCACCAATATTTTTCCATCCACCATAAATAATCACCGTTATAGTTAAAAACATAACAAATGATATCATACAATAAGATAATATTTTATAACCAACACTGACTAAAGAATATTTGATATTCATTATTATTCTCCTCCTATTTGAACCAGCCACACCAAGTATTATAGACCCAATCTCTAGCATAATCAATTATTGATTTACCATCAATTTACCACTCTAAAAATAAATCAATACCTAAGCCTACAACATATCCAATAGCAGTTCCAACAGCTGTTCCAACAATTGGAACAGGGATCAATGAGCCTATGGTTCCACCGATGTAAGCACAGCTGATAGTTGTTGAAATTAGATTGCAGTGTTAACAATCGTGTTTGAAATAATCCTATTGATCGAATAGCCTCTACTATAATCATTAACACTAGCAGAAAGCACTTGTAGTCCAATTGTAAAAACGCCCAATATTTTTGATGCTTTATTATATTTTGGAACATCAACTTCTTTAAAACTATTTAATGCAGCTTGCTTAGTATTATCACATATACCTAATCCAATATTTGTTGGTCTAACAGCGTTAGCATTTCTATAATAGGAATAAATAGACGCACTATTAATCATCAATTGACAAAAAAGTTGAAGACGCTCCAAATAAATTAGGTATATTTGCCCACTCAATGAAAGATGTATAGCATCCATTTCCATCTCTAAACATAACTGGAGTGATATATTCTATGCGACTATTTTATTATTTATTAGATTATCTATATATTTTGTATTTTTTTACATATAAGCAATTTTTTTCAATTATAAATCTTATATTAAATCATAAATTTTCAATCCAAACACTTCTTTTTTATCAAATGCATCAATTTCCATAATATCAACCAATGTATTAACAACCTTCCCAATCCTACTATAAAATAAAGGGATTGGAAAGATTAAAAATTTTGACTTAGTTTTCCATACTTCTTTGTGAATTTCAAAAATATTAGTAATTTTTTCTTGTAGTTCTTCAGGATTTTTCGAAAACTTTTGACTAAAAAAGAAGTTAATATCATCTCTAGGCAATAACTGGGAAATAGTAAAACATCCAGATTGATTAAAAAGACTATACATTTTAAGAACATAACCAAGATTAAGATAATTATAAAATATTTGTTTTTTATAGGATAAATTATATTTTTTTGCAAAATCTTCTAATCTTTTCTCATATTTCATAACATCACCTCATTAAATATGATACACCCATTTCCATAGATTTCTATACTTCCATAAAGATATAACAAATCGTTCTGCACCATACCATAATCCTCTACCCTTATGAATAGTCATAATACCAATATCAAAAACAGTATAACCACTTCTTAGTCTACTAAACATCCATGCACCATCGTGAATCATACTTATACTATTGTGGATTAAAAGTTTAATACCTTTAGCAGACGTGTCGTACCCTTTCCACACTTTATATAATTCGTTTGATTTATCAAAAGCCTTTGCAACATCAGTAACTCTACTCATATTTCTTCCTATAAATGTCACTTTATCTAAATCATCTACATTATCAAAGGCATTAATCAAATCTATTACATCATCAACATCATCAATTTTATCCCCAATATTTATTATTTTTCCTCCCCCAGATAAAAAAGGTAATGCAGCAAATAAAATATCAACTCCTAATGCAGCCCAATTCTTCCAACTCTTCCAGCCATCATTTTTAATTAA
>Ga0247611_10004267_pt1 | contig 19990 bp, 16 predicted proteins | sample 177DNAGHGhighgp2_FD_192422 | JGI IMG/M metagenome (GOLD analysis project Ga0247611, IMG submission 192422) | Sheep rumen microbial communities from Palmerston North, Manawatu-Wanganui, New Zealand - 1770 DNA GHGhigh gp2 | ecosystem: Host-associated > Mammals > Digestive system > Stomach > Rumen...
ACACTCTTTTATTTCCACCACTTCGTGGAGATGACATCTTTGTGCTTAAACAGATACCAGGCGAGGGCGCCAAAGATGAGGGTTTCGGCAATATACCAGCCGGCCCATATCCATTGATTACCATTGCCGCTGGCAAATACAAATTCCGATAATTTATCCGAGATTTGTTCATTGCCGAAGTGAATCAGGATGGCGATAAAGACAAGAACCAAGACAATGGCCGAGAGCACTTGGCCAGCGCCAAAGGTCTTGAGCAGTGACAACCGCGGCCACAGGATGCTACCCATCAGGTACATGGCCATGCAGGACAACAGGTTGACGCTTAATGTCGTTGTCATCTCGGTCACCAGCGAGGTGCCGACGCCGGTAACCGTGTCGTTCACCAGGTTCAGGAAGTTGATGCTGCCCGGAACAATCAGTCTTTCACTGCGGAATGGCAGCAGCACGGCGATGCGGGTGAAGTCGGCCAACTGGGCGCAGACGTGGAATATCACGAAAAAACCGATGACATAGATGGTGATATTCACGAGAAATTTCTCAAAGGTCGATGACGGCGAGGTGAGCAGGCTCACGCGGCCGCTCTTGCTCTTCAGGTTGCGGAAGGCCAGCGAGGGAAAAATGATACACGTTAACACGAGCATGATGTAACCGGTCTTTTGCGGAACATAGTTCCTGATGCTGTTGACAAGGTCATTGTCCAAACTCTCGGTTACATTGTTAAATATCATGCCGATGGTGAGCAGCAGATACATGCCCACGATAGAGAGCAGGATGATAGTGCGGTTCTCGACATATTCCTTGCGCAAGGCAGCCGTGAAGCGCTTCCAGTCGAATGTTTGATTGACGGTATTCATAGTGGGATTCATTTTTGGGCGGTGAATAAATTGTTGATGGTCTCGGGGGCCTGGAGGGTGGCGTTGAACAGCATCTCCAGGTCAACGGCGGTCTCCTCGCCGTCTTCAGCAGGAACGGCCACGAGGGTTCCCATGGCGCTCTGCTGAGCGTAAACGGGCTGGTCGCCCTCGCGCTGCGGGCGGAAGGCCAATCTGGCGCTCACATCGGCCATGCCGGCATTGAGCAGCACTTGGCTCTGGTCGATGATGACCACATGGTCTAGAATGGAACTGATGTCTCGCACCTGATGGGTGGAAATGAGCATCAGTTTGTCGTCGGTCATGCCGGCAGTGACGAGTTTGCGGAACTGGCTCTTGCTGGGAATGTCCAGGCCGTTGGTGGGCTCGTCCATGATGAGAACGCGGGTGTTGGTGGCAAAGGCGAAGGCCATGAACACTTTCTTCTTTTGGCCCATCGACAGGGCGTTGAGTTTCACGTCCAGGTCGCCACCCAACTCAAAGATGTCTAGATAACGCTGCATGTCAACCATGCTGAAGTTGGGGTATAAGGGGGAGTTGATGCTCACATACTTCTTGAGGCTCAAGTTGGGTAACTCAAACTCCTCGGGAACCAGAAACAGGTCGCTCATCGTCTTGGGCAGACGGCGGCGCACGTTCACGCCGTCAATCAGCACCTCACCGCTCGTGGGGGTGAGCAGACCTGTCATCAGATAAATAAGCGTGGATTTGCCGGCTCCGTTCTTTCCTAGCAAGCCGTACACGTTACCGGCGTTCAATTCAAGCGAGAAATCATGGAAGAGGTCTCCATTGCGCTTGTCGTAACTGAAGCTGATGTCGTTGATGGTAATCATAATGATAGATATTTAACAGGGTTAAGAATTAACTTATCTAGTGTACTACTTAACTAGTACACTGCAAAGGTATAACAAGATTTTCTTACCCACCAAATGTTTTAACATATTTTAATGATTTTCTTCGCTCATCTGGCCCTTTCTACCTGAACTATTTAGTATTTTTGCAGCATTGAGATATTTACACATTTTTTAATAGTAGAAGAATGAAGAAGATTTATACTTTGTTACTGAGTGGGCTATTGCTCTTGACTGCTGGATGCAATGGCTTGATGGGTAACTTGGGCAACTTGGGTATGGGCCAGGGTACTGGCAGCGAGAGTGGAAACGGCAATCTGGGTGACGTCCTGGGTAGTGTGCTGGGTGGTGTGCTGGGCACCCTGGGATCACAGAACACGGTTGACGGTCTGCTGGGACTGGTCATCGGCAGTGTCAAGGTTCAAGAGAATGAATTATACGGCACTTGGGCCTATGCCAAGCCTGCTTGCGCCTTCACCAGCGAGAACCTGCTGGCCAAGGCTGGTGGCGCTGTGGCAGCTCAGAATTGCCTCGAGAAGTTGTTGCCCGTCTATAACAGCGTGGGCATCAATAGCGAGAATACGCTTTTCCAGTTCACCCAGGACCATCAGTTTGCGGCCAAGTTGAAGGGTATCCCCTTGAGCGGAAGCTATGCCTACGACCCGTCCAGCGGCACCATCCGCTTGCAGACGATGCTCTTCTCGACCAATGCCTACATTACCCGCACGGCCAGTGGACTGGGCATCACATTCGAGAGCAAGAATCTGTTAAAGGTGTTGCAAGCCGCAGCAGCTCTGAGCGGCAACAGCACGCTGCAGACCGTCGGCGAACTCAGTAAGCAGTACGACGGTGTGCGTCTGGGATTCGATATCGCTCCAGTCAGGTGATGTGACCGGTACGATACTATTTGTGTAGGGAAAACTCAAAGCACAGTCCGCCGCCTTGCGCTGGCTGTGCTTTAATCGTGCCGCCGTGCAGCACCACGGCATTCTTGACAATGGCAAGCCCCAGGCCGGTACCGCCCAGCGAGCGGCTGCGACCCTTGTCGATGCGGTAGAAACGCTCAAAGATGCGACCCATGTGCTTCTCTTCGATGCCAATGCCGTTGTCGGCAAACGCGAATACCCACCTGTCGCCCTTGTCGGTGCCACTGATGCTGATGCTCTTGCCCTCGCCGGCATAGTTGATGGCGTTCCCCATCAGGTTGCTGAAGATGCTGTAGATGAGAGATCCGTTGCCCTTGATGACGATACCCTGGGGCAGATGGTTGAATACCTGCATGTGCTTCTTCTCGATGGCGGGAGCTGTCTCCTGGACAACCTCGGTGACAATGTGCGACACGTCAACCCGTTCCATGATGATCTTGTCGGTGGCATAGTCCATGCGGTTGAGCGTGGAAATGTCCTGCAGCAGTGACGTGAGACGCTGCGCTTGGGAATGGGTGCGCTGGATGAACTGCTGCCGGGTGGACTCATCCATGTCGGGGTGGTCCAGCAAGGTCTCGGTATAGCCCTGGATGCTCGCTACGGGGGTTTTGAGCTCATGGGAGATGTTCTGCGTGAGTTCTCGACGCAGCTGGTTCTCCTTGCTGGCCTGCTGCTGGTTGATGCGCTCATCCATGCGTTGGGCATATCGGTGAAGAAGAACGCCCAGGCCAACCATCACCAGCAGTGAGAACAGCAGCAGGTGCCAGTCACTGGTCTCCTCAAATGGCTGCAAGTAGAGCCGGTCATAGTCCTCAAACATGATGAAGATGATCGCATAGGTGGCAAAGACGGCCATCACGCTGATAAACATCTTGCGACCCTCTGAAAAACGTTTCATGCGCCAACAAACAGGTAGCCATAGCCATGGCGGGTGACAATGCAGGAACTGTAGCGGCCTATCTTCTTGCGCAACCGGGTGATGTTCACGTCGATGGTGCGGTCGGTGACAATCACGTCACTGGGCCACACGCGATCCAGTATCTCCTGGCGTGAGAACACCTTGCCTCGGTGCTCCAGCATCAGGCGCAGCAGGTCAAACTCGGTTCTGGTGAGCGAGGCACCCTCGCCGTCAACAGTGACAACCATCTTGTCCATGTCCAACACCAGGCCTTGATAGCACAGCTGGTCGGTGGAGCCTGGCTCGCGACCCGATGTGCGACCCAGCACGGCCTTGACACGAGCAAGAACCTCGCGCAGCGAGAAGGGCTTGGGAATGTAGTCATCGGCACCCAGGTTGAAACCATGCAGCTTGTCATCCTCATCCCCAAGGGCTGTCAGGAAGATGATGGGCACGCTGGCACTGGTTTCTTTCTTCCTCATCTCCTTGGCCAGGTCAAACCCCGACATTCCGGGCATCATTACGTCGAGCAGTATCAGGTCATATCGCGGCAGATCCATGTTGAATGCCTCTTCACCCGAGTGTGCCGTATCTACCTCATAGCCCGCGGCCGTGAGGTTAAACTGTAGAATCTCGCACAGGTCGTGCTCGTCATCTACTACTAGTATGCGTCGTTTTTTCATAATCAGGTCGCAAATATAAGAAAATTTTGGCTATTTGACGTCATACTCCTGCAACATTAACCTCTCACATCTGCCCGAAGCGGGCCTCGACCACATTTATAATATAGTCGCCCATCTTTTCCAGCTCACCCACCAGGTCCCCATAGGCTGTACCTAGGGCATAGTCATAGCGTCGATCATCAATGGCTTGGCTGTTCTGTGCCTTGAACTTGTCGCGCATCGTGTTCAGGCAGTTCTCATAATAGTAGGACTGACGCAGGTCATGGTTTTCACGGGGCTCGCCCAGTACCACATTCATCTGGCTCAGGGCTTGGTCACACAGCGACATCATCTCATGCAGCTCTTGCAACTGGTTGTCATCAAACTGACGACTCTGGCCGTCTAGGCGATGGATGGTGCGTGCCAGACGGTAGCATGAGTCACCGATGCTCTCAATCTCGCCGATTTCACGCAGCATCTGCCTCACTTTCATCTTGGAATTGTCACTCAGGTGGCCGTCACTCACCTGTTCCAGAAAGCGGGCAATGGAGATTTCGGCCTGGTCGGTGATATCCTCTTCGTGTTCTATCGTCTGGAAGAGTTGATCGGCCTTGTCGCTGTTACGCTCGTCGAGCATCTCCTTCACCATGCCAAACATCTGTTGGGTGCGCTCGCCATAGTGCGCCGTCTCACGCTGAGCCTGCATGACGGCAATCTCGGGGGTCTGGATCAGGTTGGACTTGATGTACAGGAGCTTGAAGGATTCGTCGCTGCCATTATTCTTGTCAGGTATCAGCCAGCGCACAATCTTCTCCATCTGGGGGATAAAGCCGATCAGGATGGCCGTGTTTGTGACATTGAAGCAGGTGTGGAACATCGCAAGCACCACGGGAAGGCGGTGAACCTGGCCTCCGGCGGCTGGGTCATAGCCCACCAGGCTGCACACCATGTTGACAAATGGGTAGAACGCGCACATCACCCACATCACGCCAAACACGTTGAATAACAAATGGGCGAGGGCGGCACGCCGCGCCTCTGTGTTAGCCCCCAATGCAGCCAGATTGGCTGTGGCGGTCGTGCCGATGTTCTCGCCCATGACTAGTGCGATGCCCAAGTAGATGGGGAGTACCCCGGTTGAGCACAACAATATGGTGATGGCCATCACTGCTGCCGATGACTGCACGATGCATGTGATGACTGTGCCGATGGCAAGGAATGCAAGGATGGTCCAGTAACTGCTGGTGTCAAATGATGCAAAAAATCGCATCACCGACTCGTTGTGCTCCAGGTCCAGTTCCTTACCCGCTGTGCTCAGTAGAACCAGCGAGAAGAACATGAACGCGATGCCAAACAGGAAGTCGCCCTTGTAGCGGTGACGCTTGTGATAGATCAGCAGGATACCCACCAGAAAGGCTGGAAACACCACGTTGGTCAAGTCTACGTTATAGCCCAGCGACATGATCCATGCCGTCAGTGTCGTGCCGATGTTGGCTCCCATGATCACGCTGATGGCTTGACCCAGCGTCAACAGTCCGGCCGATACAAACGAGACTGTCATCACAGTCGTCGCCGACGAGGACTGAACGGCACACGTCACTCCGGCTCCGGTGAGCATGCCCATGAAACGGTTAGTGGTCATGCGACCCAGTGCATGACGCAATTGAGGACCGGCCATCTTTTGCAAGGCGGTACTCATCATGCGCATACCGAATATCAATAGTCCCAGGGTGCCCAGTATCTTGAGCATGATCATGATATAATCTTGTGTCTCCATTTTAGATAATGCGTGTTTAGATTGGACTGCAAAGGTACAAGTTGCAGTACCGTCAGCCGTTTGCGATAATGCTACAAAGCGGTTACGTTTTTATTACAACGGCAATGGAAATCTGATCCGCTTTGGTTGATGAATAACTTTCATTAGTTGATTTTTGACTTAAATATCACAATTCAAGATGGTTGTTTACGTTCAAAAGTATATATTTGCACCGGCATGGATGAGATAATCAGGACATATCAACCCATTTCACTCGACGAGATGAGTGGCATCAAGCTGATGAACCGCACCGACACCAAGTTTGTCACAACGGTTGAACGGCTCAAGATGCTTTTGAGGCTTGCACATGATGATTATCGGGCACAGGTGATTGACGGGAAGCGACTGGCAGCCTACTACACGGCCTACTTCGACACTCCCGACAACAACATGTACATCGTTCACCACAATGGACACGTCGGACGACAGAAGCTGCGCATTCGATCCTATATTGATTCGGGCCTCAACTTCCTCGAGGTGAAGACCAAGAACAACCACGGCCGAACCAAGAAGAAACGTGTTGACATGCAGCACTTTGATCCGCTCAATCCTGATCACGGCATTCGATTCTTGCGGCAGGATGAGCAGTACTTGCAATATGACGAGTTCCTGCGCAAGCATCTGCACTACGACCCCACTGTGTTGACCGAGCACCTGGAGAACCGATTCAACCGCATCACGCTGGTCAATAAGGCCAAGACCGAGCGCCTCACCATCGACACCAACCTGTGTTTCCACAACCTGGTGACCGGCAACCATGCCGACTTGACAGGACTGGTCATCATCGAGCTCAAGCGTGACGGCCTGCAGCCATCGCCCATTCTGGCCATGCTCCGGGAATTGCGCATCAAGCCCAGCGGATTCAGCAAGTACTGCATGGGATCGGCACTCACCAATCCTGACCTCAAGCGCAATAACTTCAAGCAACGCCTCCACATGATCGACCGCTTACTCAAAACTCACAACTAAAGAAATAAGAAAAAATATGAAACTATTACAAGACTTAACCGCACTCGACGACGGCTCCGACGCCGTTCAGGAAGTGATGAAAATGACCACAGGCAGCTTCAAGTGGTTTGATGCCGCTGGGGTGACCGAGATGTTGATGCGATTCGGTTTCTTCATGCTGGTGCTGTGGTTTATCGTTTATTTCCTCTATTACCGCAAGACACACCGCCGTGACTACTTTTTTACCCTGGTGCTGCTCAGCGTGAGCATTTTCTTCCTCATCTACCTGCTCGGGAGCGTCAAGGTGAAAATCGGATTCGCACTGGGACTGTTTGCCATCTTTGGCGTGCTGCGATACCGCACCGAGACCATTCCGGTGCGCGAGATGTCCTACATGTTCGGCGTCATCAGTCTCTCGGTTATCAATGCCCTGGCCGACTCGTTGAGCTTTGTCGAACTGCTGTTGCCCAATGTCGCCATCGCAGTGCTCATCTGGCTTTTCGAGACTTTTGTTCTGCGCAAGTCCATTGGCAGCAAGCTCATCCTGTATGATCGCATCGAGCTCATCACTCCCGACAGGCGTGAGGAACTGCTTGACGACCTGCACAAGCGCACCGGGCTCAACATCACCAAGCTCAGCGTCGGATCGATTGATTTCCTCAAGGACACCGCCATCCTCAAGATAGAGTATATCAACGATGGCAGCAGCGATAGCCAGATCAACAACACTTTAAAGATTCACAGGGACGAATGGCAAGACGTGAAAGAAAACAGTTGACAACGGGCCTCATCATGCTACTGTGCCTGGCTCTCTTCCCCGCATGGTCCCTAGCCGACGATGCCGGCTTGGTCACTTCAATCGAGCTGTCACACAAGTTCAACAAGAAGTTGAGCGCGGGTATCGAAGCCGAGTTCCGGTCCCGCAACAACTTTCGCACGGCCGATCGTTTCAGCCTCGGGGTCGATGCCAGTTACAAGGTGCTGCCGTGGCTCAAGGCCGCTGCGGGATATCAACTGCTCATCTACAATAATCAGGAGGAAATTACGTTTCAGGACGATGGCGTGAGCTATAACAATTGGCGCCCAAGCTACTGGGGGCCGCGTCATCGCTTCAATGTCTCGCTCACGGCCAGCTACAAGGTGCACCGTGTCGAGCTCAGCCTGCGAGAACGATGGCAATACACCTACCGACCGTCCAGGATCATCGACAACTTCGACTTTGACGAGGGGTTGTGGGAGGACCATGAGGTGCGTGGCAAGGGGAAGAACGTGCTACGCAGCCGCCTCCAACTCGAGTGGGACATCCCGCGATGCAAGTTTGACCCGTTTGCGAGCGTCGAGTTCTTCAACGCCCGCGACCTCGAGGAAACGAGATTCATCGTCGGGGTGGACCACAGCATCAAGAAGAAGCACAATTTCAAGCTCTACTACCGCTGCCAGGTGAGTGGCAGCAGCAGTGACCCCAACATGCACATGCTGGGAGTGGGTTACACTTATAAACTTTAAAAACCATGCCTCGCATGATGAAAAAAATAGTTAATGGCCTCTTGATGATGGCAGTGGGCATCGCCATGGGGTCCTGTGTCAATGACGATACTGATTTCTCTCACTTGATTCCTCTCTATCAAGTGGAGCCTGCTTCGGTCGAACTGGACTTCTCCCAACTGGATGAGGCTCCCGATGTCCCCGTTACCGACGTGAACGATTCGACCTACAATGACTATGTGGAAAACACCACATGGGACAAGGTGATTTACATCGAGTTCATCGGTGATACCGCAGTGGTCAATGGACGGGTGAGTGGGGTAGCCGTTTCGACAAGGGGAGCCCATGTCGTGGTGACCAACCTCTCTGGACCTGTCCAGTTTGTGCTCAATGGACTCACGCCCGATGGCTCTCTCAAGTTCTATGGTGACAAGCGCATCCAGGTGCTTCTCAACAACATCGACATCACTAATCCGCATGGCGCCGCGATCAACAACCAGGGCAGCAAGTCGATGTATGTCGTCATGGCCGACGGCACGACCAATCATCTGCAGGATGGCACCCAATATGTCATGGATGGCGACGAGGACCAGAAAGCAGCCCTCTTCAGCGAGGGACAAATCATCTTCAGTGGACGGGGGCGCCTCAACGTCACGGCCACGGGACGCGGCGGCATCCGCAGCGATGACTATATACGCATTCGGCCTGGTGTGGACATCTATATCCAGAGCTGGGCACTTGACGCACTGCGTGCCAACGATGGCATCATCATGGATGGTGGCGTCATCAATGTGACGACAACCGGAGCCGGGGCCAAGGGGGTGCGCAGCGGCAGCGTGATGACGGTGAACGGTGGACGTCTCGTCGCCATCAGCAGCGGCGACACGCGCATCGAGAACACGGCCGACGCACTGGTGGACACCACTGCATGTGCGGCACTGGCATGCGACTCGATGCTCATCGTCAACGGCGGTAGGCTCATGCTCAAGGCATCTGGTGATGGTGGAAAGGGAATCAATGCCAAGCGGGACATCGACATTCATGGCGGACACATCACGGCAGTGGCAACGGGTACCAAGTTGCTCAAGAAGCCCAAGGGGGTCAAGGTGGATGGGAATTTTTCCATCGACGGGGGATATTTTTACTCCTGTAGCCGTCGTAGCGACCCCGTGGACGTGGCTGGCACAACCGCTGTGGCCCAAGGCTACACCACCTGCTCGATGGAACCTAAAGTGTGGACCATCGCCTATTAATGAATATACAATGCAAGCATAATAGAACTATTAGCAATGATGAAGAGATTTCTACTGCTCACGTGTATGGTTGCTGCGGTGTGTACAGCAGCACATGCCATCACTGGCGACGTGAATGGGGACGGAACAGTGAACATCACCGATGTCAATCAGGTTATCAACTGCATCCTCAAGGGTGATTACAACGTGGGGGCCGATGCTAACAGTGACGGTCTGGTGAACATCAGCGATGTGAACCAGGTCATCAGCATCATCCTTGGCGGTGGATCATCGAGTGACATAGTGCCCAAGGATATTGCTCTGGATGACTCTGAGCTCACCGAGCTTGACGAAGTGATCCCCGATGATGAGGACGCATTAGACTATGGAGACTATGTCGAGAATACCGTATGGTCAACCATCGTGCGTATCTCACTCGATGGCAACACGGCAACAGTGACAGGCGCCCCATCGTCGGTCGCCGTCCAGATCGATGGAGCTCATGTTACCATCACCAGTGCAGCCAAGCGTGTCTGCTACATTGTCACGGGAACCACGCCCGACGGCTCCATCAAGTTCTACAGCGAGCGCAAGTTCCAACTGCTGCTCGACGGCGTCGACATGACCAACCCCAATGGAGCAGCTATCAACAACCAGTGTGGCAAGTCGTTCTATCTGGTTATTAATGAGGGTACTGTCAACACACTGCGAGACGGATCGACCTACTCCATGATCGACGGTGAAGACCAGAAGGCGGCACTCTTCAGCGAGGGGCAGATACTGGTCAGTGGCAAGGGGCTTCTCAATGTCTATAGTAAGGGACGACACTGCATGGCCAGCGATGACTATATCCTCGTGCGACCTGGATGCCACCTTTACTTGAACAGCTCCAGCGGACACGGCATCAAGGCCAAGGACTGGGTGCATGTCAAGGGGGGCGTCATCAACATGGAAATCGCTGCCGACGGCGCCAAGGGCATCAACTGCGACAGCCTTGTTTACATCACCGGCGGTCGCACCACGATCATCAACAGTGGCACCACCAGGTATGAAACCGACTCGCTAGGCAACGTCGTCACCACGGGAGCCGCTGGAGTCAAGAGCGATTACAACATCACCATGACGGGTGGCACTCTCAACATCAAGTGTACCGGAGCCGATGCCAAGGGGGTCAATGTCACCCAACCCTTCCTTTTCACTGGTGGCGAGCTCAATGTTGTGGTTACTGGACCTCAGGCTAGCACCGCCCCCAAGGGCGTGAAGTGTGACAGTAATTGCACCATCAGCGGCGGCTTTTTCTACAGTTGCACTCCGCATGGCATAGCCCTCGACGTGGACGGCACACTCACGATTGACGAGGCTTACACCACACTCAACGACACCGACCCGCGTCTGCTCGAAATCTACTATTGATACTTCCCCCCCCTAAACAAACAACATCCGCACCCTGTCAAATAATGACCAGGATGCGGATGCTGTTTTTTCAGACTTATCCGTCTATTACGTCAGGTCCGTCAAGTGTCAAGCGTGGGGTTACTCCTCTTCGCCGCCTTCGCCCTCGGCCATGGTGGTGAACACGTTCTGCACGTCATCATCCTCCTCGAGCACCTCGATCAAGGCCTCGACGTCGGCACGCTCAGCATCGCTAACGTCTTTATAGTCAGCAGGCTCGTACACAAACTCGCTGCTCTTGATCTCGAAGCCGTTGTCCTCAAGATACTTCATGATGTCGCCGTTGGCGGCAAAGTCGCCCGACACGAGCATCTCCTCCTCGTCAATGGCAAACTCCTCGGCACCGCAGTCGATGAGTTCCAGCTCGAGTTCATCAGGATCAACGTCGGCCTTGGGAGCCACGTGGAAGTAGCACTTGTGGCTGAACATGAAGGCTACGCTGCCCGAGTTGCCCAGCGAACCGCCCTTCTTGTTGAAGTAGTTGCGCAGGTTGGCAACGGTGCGCGTGGTGTTGTCGGTTGCAGTCTCGACAAGCACAGCAATGCCGTGGGGGCCAAATCCCTCATAGATCACCTCCTTGTAGTCACCGGCATCCTTCTCGCTGGCACGCTTGATGGCGCGCTCAATGTTCTCCTTGGGCATGTTGGCCGCCTTTGCGTTGGCGATAAGTGCGCGCAGGCGGGAGTTGCCTTCGGGATCAGGACCACCTGCCTTGACGGCGATAGTGATCTCTTTACCGATACGTGTAAACGTGCGGGACATGCTGCCCCAGCGTTTCATCTTTCTTGCTTTGCGGTATTCAAAAGCTCTTCCCATGATTGGTTCTTTTTATTTTGGTTTTATAATCTTGTTATCTAATATCTCTTATCTATTATCTAATAATTACCTCAGCTTTGCTCCCAGTTGGGTCTCAAGGTTCTTGATGATCTTGTTCATGATAGCGTCAATCTGCTTGTCGTTGAGGGTCTTCTCATTGTCTTGCAGAATCATGCTGATGGCGTAGGATTTCTTGCCTGCCTCCAGCTTCTTGCTCTCATACACGTCAAACAGTGACATCGATTTCAACAGCTTCTTCTCGCTCGATTCAACCACACGGCGTATGTCATCGTAGCTCACCTCGCGGTCAACAAGCAGAGCCAGGTCACGGCGCAGCGGCAGTGTCTTGGGCAGGTCGCTATACTTGATGTCCTTCTTCATCGCCTGCTTGCACGCCAGGTTCCAGTTCACCTGGGCGTAATAGACGGGCTGGTCCACGTCAAAGCGCTTAGCCACGCCCTCGTCAACAACACCCATCACGGCGATGGTCTTGCCTCCGCGGGTGCTGTAACGCAGCGCGGGATTCACGGTCTCGTCCTCACTGGGCTCGATGACCAGGTCATGCAGATTGATGCCCATGTTCACCAGCACGTTCTCGAGGTCAGCTTTCAGGTCATACACGGTGAGCGCCCTCACCTTGTCGGCCCACGACTCGTCATGGTTGTTGCCCGTCAGCCACATGCCCATCTGCGTGCTCTCGCTGTAGGGGGCCAGAGCTTTTTCCTCCTGGCTAATGCTGCTGTCATGGCTATACACGTTGCCAAATTCATACAGACGCAGGTTGGCGTTCTTGTGGTTGATGTTGCGGGCAATGCTCTCCAGGCCGCCAAACAGCAGCGTCTGGCGCATCACATTCAGGTCGCTGCTCAGCGGATTCATGATGTGGACACACTTCTCGGCTGGATAGGTCGTCAGACCATCGTAATACGCTCCAACGGTCAGCGAGTTGTTCATCATCTCGTGGTAACCCACGCTGGTGAGCTGGTTGCTCACGGTCTCTTGCATGTCGTCACGCCAGTCAACGTCGGTCTTGTTCGACAGGCTGCCGTGAACGGCATCGGTGAACTCAACATTGTTGTAGCCGTACACGCGCAGCACGTCCTCCACAACGTCACAGGGGCGACGAACGTCAACGCGGTAGGTGGGCACGATCAGGTTCATCTTCTCGTCGTCCTCGGCAGTGATGTCCATCTCCAGGCTCTTCACGATGTCACGGATTTCATCATGAGGAATGTCCTTGCCGATGAGGCGTTTCACGTAGTCATAGCGCAACTCAACGGGGAAGCCGGGGAAATCATGAGCCTTCACGTCAACAATGTCGCCGCAGATTTCGCCACCGGCCAGTTCCTTGACCAGCATCGCGGCAAGCTTCAGGTTATAAATCACCTCGTTGGGGTCGATGCCGCGCTCAAAGCGGAACGACGCATCGGTGTTCAGGCCAAACCGGCGCGCTGTCTTGCGGATCCACGTGGGGTGGAAGTAGGCCGACTCCAGGAACACGTCGGTGGTCGATTCGGTAACGCCCGAGTCCAGACCGCCAAACACGCCGCCGATGCACATCGGTTCCTCGCTGTTGCAGATCATCAGGTCGCGATCAGTCAGGGTGCGCTCCACACCGTCAAGCGTGACAAACTTGGTGCCTGCGGCGGCGGTCCTCACCACGATGCGGTCGCCTTTCACCTTGCTCAGGTCAAAGCAGTGCATCGGCTGCCCGGTACCCAGCAGGATATAATTGGTGATGTCAACGATGTTGTTGATGGGACGCTGACCCACGGCCAGCAGTAGGTCCTTGAGCCACTTGGGGCTCTCCTGGACCTTCACGCCGCGAACGGTCAGGCCGGCATAGCGCGGGCACGCCTCAGCGTTCTCAACGGTGACGGGAATCCCGCCGTCATGGCGGTCGATGGCAAATTCATCCACGCTGGGCTTGTGCAGGTTGCCCTCCATGCCGTGACGATGCATCCATGCCGACAGGTCGCGGGCCACGCCATAGTGTGAGCCGCCGTCGATGCGGTTGGGAGTCAAGTCCACCTCAATCAGGTAATCATCCTCGATGCCATAGTACTCGGCGGCTGGGGTCCCCACCACGGCGTCATCGGGCAGGACGATGATGCCATCATGGCTCGTGCCAACGCCAATCTCGTCCTCGGCGCATATCATGCCCAGCGATTCCTCGCCACGCATCTTGCTGCGCTTGATGGTGAATTCCTTGTCGCCGTCATACAGCTTGGTGCCCAGTGTGGCAACAATGACCTTTTGACCCGCTGCCACATTGGGAGCACCGCACACAATCTGGACCGGCGCATTACCGTCGCCCAGATTCACGGTGGTGATGTGCAGGTGGTCGCTGTTGGGGTGGTCGATACAGGTCATCACCTGACCAACAACCAGGCCGCGCAACCCGCCCTTGATGGTTTCTACTTGTTCTACTGCTCCCACTTCCAGACCCAGCGAGGTCAAGGCCTCGGCCACCTTCTCGGGTGTCAGGTCGGTGTCAATATAGCGTTTGAGCCACTTATAGGATATATTCATAGTGCTGAATAGAATTTATAATCGCTTAAAAACGTGCAAAGTTACAATATTTTTCCTTAACGGCCAACCACCGTGTGAAAATTCTGGCTTTTCCTCATCGATACGGCTCTAACCCGCAGAACAATAAAAAAATGGAGGGAGACCTCTGTGCTCCCTCCGCAATTGTGGATAATGATGCTTAGATAATTTTGTTGGAAAATACTGATTTAGTTGGTATGAATAATCTTTCGGGTGCTCGACGTGCCGTCACTGTAGCGCGTCACCACGATGTTGAATCCGTCAAACGCCTCATGGCTCTTCATGCCAGTGGCATTGTAGTACTCGACGCTGGATACGGTCTTTAGGCCGCATTTGTCGGCGATGATCTCATCAATGGCGGTGATGTACGGGTTGTCCACATTCTTGGGATTGCGGGCAGCCAGGTTGGGATTGATGGCAAGACGGTGCTGCGGGAATACGCCGTAGAATTTTACAATCTTTCCGTCAACTTCCCGAACGTCGCCTCCACCACCATAATCGAGCTCGGGGAGCAGGTAACCCAGGGGATTGTAGCCGGCATCGCTCGAGGTGGCATCAATGGGATTGTAGAAATACTCGGCCTCGGCGAGTCGCGGTGCCTTCAGGTAATCAGCCTCGCCGTCTCCCCATGTGTTGGGATTCTCTCGGCGGTTGGGATTCCACTTGTAGCACACTTCTCCGTGATGGTCGATCATCTGGACCAGCGCATCACGCACAATTGCTGTTTCGTTGTCACGGCACATTTCCCAGGTCGATTTGGGATAAATGATGTTGAAGAAATCGTCCATCTCGGGCGTCTTAGAACTCGAGCCGTCATGGTAGCCATAGATTCTGACCTTGGATTTCAGGTCAAACACGTTACCCTCGTTGTCCTCATATTCGGTCTTTGTGCCATACATCACGTAGTCATCACCCGAGGGCAGTGTGTACTTCACGTTGCACACCTCGTTGCGCTTTGGGGGGATGAAGAACACGTCATCCTGCTGTACAAAGTTGAACAGATAATAGGTGTTCAGCGTGGTCTCTACCGATTGGTTCTCATCAATCTCGGGCATCCGCTGGGCTACGATGGTCGGGTTCAGGAAGGCGGTGGCCAGGCGGCTCAGGTTCTGGATGAAGTCGCAGTAGTAACCCTTGATCGTGTTGGGCTTGATGACAAAGCCTTCATATTGCGACGGCTGCATCTTGTCCCATTCTTCCTTCATCTCGGGGGAGAGCCTGATGGCCAGCCAGTCATAGTTGCTGTACTGCTCGGCATGGCTCACGACGCGACCCTTCGCCACCTGCTCGGCTGTGGGCTCAGGGAAGGCATAGGTTGTGCTCGGCTCAAGGCTCCGGCAGTAGATGATACCCTCGCCGGTGTAATTCTCGCCATGACCGGCAAGACCGCTCTTGCCGCTGTAGCGCACGATCACCATGGGGCTCGTGATGGTCCACGAGAAACCGCGATAGGTGCCATACAGGTCAACAATGCTGCTGGGAATGCGGTCGTCACGGACGCGGATGCTGTCAAATTCCACATACTTGCCGTCGATGGCATAGTTGCGGTTGGTCAAGGTGTAGGATACCGAGGGGGCATCGACTACAGCCACGTGGTTAAAGGCTGTGGAGGCATCATCGCCGCCAATCAGTGTGTAATCGTTGCCCCAGGCGTTGACGGGGGCGGTAACTGGGGTGTCAAATGAGCCTGCAAGCAACATCTGGTCGGTGTCAAACACCTTGCCCTGGGTGGAACTGGGATTGCCAAACCATGCGCCGTGGGCTATCATGTTGATGTTGTGACCTTCGTTCTGGGTCAGTGTGAGCGTCGAGTTCAGGTAGAGCCTGAGGCGGTTGTTGGTGATCAGGTCACTGGCTTTCACACCGTTGGGGTCGCTGATGGTCAATGAGAAACCGTCCTTCTTCACCTCGGCAAATTTGATGGTGTTCTCGTCAATCATCGTGACCGACATGCCGTTGACGTCATCGGTGACAGTGGTGTTGGGAAGGAATGACATTTCCTGGAAGTAGTTGGTGCGGCCATTCATCAGCACCACGGGCTCAAACTTGTCGCCATGACCGTAGGGGAAGTAGTAGAAGAAATAATCACCGCCGCCCAGCCACGTGATGTCACAGGTCTTGGTGTCCTCATTTTTCCAGTCCGAGATGATCATGCCGCCCGCGGGCTCATGATGGTCACCGGCCCATATTGTGCCTGAAATCTCGCTGTGGTCAAACGGGCCGTTTACGCGCCACTGGCTATCGCCATTCACTGTGGTGGAATTCATGCCCCAGTGTGCCCAGTCTTGATCCCATGGCTTGTTCCACGTGCTGTAGCAATACAGGCTTGGGGGAATGCTGCTGTTGTCCGACTTGGCGTAGATGGTGTTCTTGCTCAAGTCAGTGCCTCCGTTATAGTAGTCATTGATGGGGGCCAGTGTGTAGTGGGTCTCGGCTTTGTTGTTGGTGTGGTTGTAGTCGTAACCCTGATAGCTCACCAGGTCAAAGAAGTAGCTGCCGGCCTCCAGAACGTTCATGTTGTTGGTCTGGATCACGGTATTGTTTGCTGCGTCATAATTTACAATGAAGCTCAGGCTGCTCTGGTCGAAGTGAATCTTGTAGTAATCCTTCTTCACATCACTGCCAATTCTTGTGACAGTGGTGGTCGCGGATAGCTCGGTGCCGGGCCAGGTGGTGATGTTGCCATTGCCATCCCAAGCGTGGACGCGAGGAACAACGTCTCCCTCAACATGGATGTACAGGTCAATGCCTGTCGTGGCACTCTGGTGCGTTTCAGTCTGATAAGCCTGGGCTTGCAACTGGCTCAGTTGCTCGCTCAGTGAAGCAAATGTGAATTTGGCTTGATGCACAAGACCAGTGGGGAACGGATCTGCCTTCTCGGCGCGCATTCCCAGTGCACATAGCAGTAGAACTGCAAGTAGCGTAATTTTTTTCATCTTATCCGATAAATTAATTAATTAGTTTTAATTGATATGATTAAATCTTTTGTAGTCAACTCTTTGCAATCATTATTTCGGATGCTGGCTCCAAAAAATGGTGCAAATGTATGCATTATTTTTTGCATGTAACAAAATGAAATAAGTATTTAACAAATATTATAAATTGGAAAGAATAATTGATGCTTTCAATCTGAAAGCAAATCATAATCGATTTTGGTAAATAATTAGAATTCAAGTACCGTTATTTCGCTAATTGAAAGAATTATAAAATAAAAGTACAACTGATAGGAAAGGGAGAAGTGTTATTGTGATTATAGTTAATAATATTATATATTAATCAACAAATCAATTGATTAAACAGTGTTTATTTGGTATATTGACGCCGCAATGAGCTGGTTAACTTGCATGTATGCAAAATTCAAGTGCTTGAAGCATGGCTGGGCTTCAAGCACTTGGATGATAATGGTGAGTGATCAGGAATCGAGGAGCAGTTCGGCAATACCCACTGCGCTGGCCTCACTTGGTCAGGATGCGCTTGTTCAGGTAGTTCATGAAACTGTCCTTGTAGTTGTCGCCTATGGGCATGGACACGTCACCCTCGAGCACCACATGGTTCTTCTTTACCTCGATAATCTTGTTCAGATTGATGATATAGGATCGGTGGATGCGCATGAAGTGGGCCGAGGACAGGTGCTCCTCGACCTTTTTCATGCTCAGTAGCACGATCACGGGTTTTGGGCGGTCATCACACGCGATCCTCAAGTACTCGCTCATCGCCTCGATGTAGCGGATGCTATTGATGTCGATGCGCACGATCTTGTAGTCGCTCTTGACATAAATCACACCCTCGTCGCCCTGCTCGGTGCTCACTTCGGTCATGGCCTGCTGCCTGATCTCGCAGATGTCACGCACCTTCTGTGCTGCGGCCTCAAATTCCTCAAAGCTGTAAGGCTTCAACAGGTAGTCTACGCCATTGGCCTTATAGCCCTCGATGGCATACTCGCTATAGGCTGTCGTGAACACCATGATTGGACCACGGCTGTGGTCTTGATTGACCGACTTGGCAAAGTCGATGCCGTTAAGGTCGGGCATGTTGATGTCTAGGAAGACGGCCTCAACTTCCTGAGTATTGATGACTTCTTGAGCCTCAATGGCACTGTGGCACTGGGCGACTAGCTCCAGATAGGGAATCTTGTTGATATAGGTCACCAGTTTCTTCAGAGCAAGGGGTTCGTCATCGATAGCAATGCACTTGATCATATTTCTGTGTAAGTTTTTTTAGCAGTGAGTTGTAGGGGGATTGGAAAAGTCTTCGGGGCACTTCTCGGGCAAGTTGAGCAATACGTCATAGCTCTCTTCATCGTCATGGATGTCTAGGCTATAGTCGTTGCCGTAGATGAGCTCTAGGCGCTTGGTCACGTTGTTCAGCCCCACGCCGCCAAACTCGTGCTTGGCATGGCTCTTGTTGTTGCGGCAGTGAAACAGCAAGCGTCCGTCCTTGTGCTTGATGTCGATGTCAATCACCGACGGCTTGTTATTATAGGACACTCCGTGCTTGAACGCATTTTCAACAAAGGGGATAAACACCAGCGGAACAATCACAACATCATTGCCGCTCATCGAGGGAACGTCGAGATTAATGTCCACGGCATCCATGTAGCGCAGTTTCATCAGGTTGAGGTATTTCTTGAGAAAGAGGATGGCACTGTTGAGCGACACGCAGTTCTTGTCGCTTTCATACAGCAGGTAACGCATCATCCGAGACATGTCCACAATGCTGTCCTTGGCTTGATCTGGGTCAATGTCGATCAGGGCATGGATGTTGTTGAGCGTGTTCATGATGAAGTGGGGGTTGATCTGGTAGCGCAGGTATTCCAGCTCTTGCTTCAGGCTCTGCTCCTTGAGCTTGGCAAGGTGTCGCTTCTCCTCCTCGGCCTGGAAAAAGATCTTGCACCCCAGGTTGGCAGCCAGCATGAGCACAACGATGGTAAACACACTCACGTCATGCTTGCTGATGGGGGGACGCTGGCCGTTATAGTTCCAGGGTGGAGGAGGATCCATGACGCTGGCTGGATGAGCAGGGGCACTACCCGATGGCCTCCACGGCCCGCCGGGCTTGTGCATGCAGTGACCCACTTCAAACAGGGCTACAACGATGACCACTCCCACAATATAGAGCTTCACTTTCTTGTATTTGATCAGGATGGGAGCCAGGATGTGGTTGTGGATCAGGAACACTACCAGGAATGTCAACAGCGACAACCACGTGTCCATCAAGCTGTGCTTGACCCAGATGGTCGTCTGGTCCTCGTAGTGGAATAGTAAATCCACAAGGGGGGCCAGAAACAGCATAGTCCACACCGCGGTGTAGATAATCGTCTCCTGCCTGGTCTGTTTGTTGAAAATGCTCATGGGGTCTCTTGGTCATGATTGTATCATGTTACAAAGATATAACACAATGAGCTAACGGCCAAACATTTTCAGTAATTTCCGTTTTTGGTTAAGTGAAATGCCTGTGATTGTGGGTATGTGCCATTTCTGGTGGC
>Ga0247611_10004270_pt1 | contig 19982 bp, 12 predicted proteins | sample 177DNAGHGhighgp2_FD_192422 | JGI IMG/M metagenome (GOLD analysis project Ga0247611, IMG submission 192422) | Sheep rumen microbial communities from Palmerston North, Manawatu-Wanganui, New Zealand - 1770 DNA GHGhigh gp2 | ecosystem: Host-associated > Mammals > Digestive system > Stomach > Rumen...
CGGCACTCAGATGGAAATCGTCCGCCGGTGGATGGATGCCGATCCCGAGGTGCGGATGAAGTACTCCGACTGGTTCTTCTCCCTTTCCAACGTGCAGGAGATGCAGGAAGGGGAAGCGCAGTGTTTCAAGCGTTTCCGCGTCGTAGATGAGAAACGGGAACAGGAAAAGACGCTCCCTGCCGACCTCTTGCTGGCCCTCGCCGACGAATACGCCGCCATCGAGGATGTCGAACGGGAGAAGACCTACTACCGCGAAACGCTGGTCCGCGGCATCCGCATCGCCCCCACGATGCTCCGGATGTCCAATGCGAAGACCGACGAGGCCCGGAACGAAATCTACCGCCGGGGCGTCGCCGAACTGGATCCCCGCGTGGAAAAGGAACTGCTCGCCTATGCGCTGGAAGAATATTTCGGCCACATCCCGGGCGAGGTCGTGGGCCATCGGCAGGATTCACTGCGGAAGGCCTTTAACGGCGATTTTACGGCCTTGGCGACGCATCTGTGGACCCATCCCCTCCAGCTGATGGATTTCATCACAGAGGTCAAAATAACGGCCTTCAACGAGCGGGAACGGCACACCGGCGACCTGACGGAACTGACGCGCCGCTACACCCGGGCCCTGTATGCGGACCGGGCCGCCCGGAACGTTGTCCAGTACCCCGATGCGAATTCCACCATGCGCCTCACCTACGGCCGCGTGGCCCCGCTGGAACCCTGGGACGCCGTTTATACGTCGTGGTACTCGACCAGCCGCGGGCTCTTCGAGAAGTACGACGCCACGCAGCACGACTACGCGCTGCCGCCGGCCTTCGTCGAGGCTGTTCGTCATTATGACGGGCCCGTCAACTTCCTCACGGACAATGACATCACCGGCGGAAATTCCGGTTCCCCCGTCCTGGACGCCCGGGGCGAACTCATCGGCCTCGCCTTCGACGGCAACAAGGAATCCCTTGCCTCCGACGTCTCCTACACCCCCGACTACAACAAGTGCGTCTGCGTGGACATCCGCTACATCCTCTGGATCCTCCGCGACTACGTGGGCCTGGAAAGGATCGTCCAGGAACTCCAATGAAAGAAGCCCGGCCAAAATGACGGTCGGGCTTCCTTTTTTTCCGGACGCAGCGGAGAACTACAGGTTCCGCAGGAGGTTCGTCAGGGAAACTTTCTTGTCGATGAGGGCGCGGAGGTCTTCGATCTTCACGCGCTCCTGGGTCATCGTGTCGCGGTCGCGGACGGTGACGCAGCCGTCGGTCACGGTGTCATGGTCGATGGTGACGCAGAACGGGGTGCCGATGGCATCCTGGCGGCGGTAGCGCTTGCCGATGGAGTCCTTCTCATCGTACTGGTAGGAGAAGTCGTACTTGAGCTCGTCCACGACCTTCTGGGCGATTTCTGGAAGGCCGTCCTTCTTCACGAGCGGCAAGACTGCGACCTTGATCGGGGCGAGCGGGGCAGGAATGCGCATCACGACGCGCTCCTCGCCGTTTTCGAGTTTCTCGACCGTGTAGCTGTGGGCCATGACGGCGAGGCACATGCGATCCACGCCGATGGAAGTCTCGATGACATACGGGGTGTAGGAGACGTTCTCCTCCGGATCGAAGTACTCGATCTTCTTGCCGGAGAACTTCTGGTGGTTCCCCAGGTCGAAGTTCGTGCGGCTGTGGATACCTTCGAGCTCCTTGAAGCCGAACGGGAAGTTGAATTCGATGTCCGTGGCGGCATTGGCGTAGTGGGCCAGCTTCTCGTGGTCGTGGAAGCGGTAGTTCTCCGCGCCCATGCCCAGGTTCACGTGCCACTGCATGCGTTTTTCCTTCCATACCTTGAACCAGTCGAGCTCGGTGCCGGGCTTGATGAAGAACTGCATCTCCATCTGCTCGAATTCGCGCATACGGAAGATGAATTGCCGGGCGACGATCTCGTTGCGGAAGGCCTTGCCGATCTGGGCGATGCCGAACGGAATCTTCATGCGACCGGTCTTCTGGACATTGAGGTAATTCACGAAAATGCCCTGGGCAGTCTCCGGACGCAGGTAGATGGTGCTGGCACCATCGGCCGTGGAGCCCATGGAGGTCTGGAACATCAGGTTGAACTGGCGCACATCGGTCCAGTTGCAGGTGCCGCTGATGGGGCAGACGATGTTGTTGTCGATGATGATCTGGCGGTACTCGGCGAGGTCGTTCGCCTTCTCGGCGGCGACGTAGCGGTTGTGGACCTCGTTCCACTTGGCCTGCTCGCGAAGGACGTTGGGGTTGGTCGCGCGGAACTGGGCCTCGTCGAAGGCCTCTCCGAAGCGCTTGCGGCCTTTCGCGACCTCCTTGTTTATCTTCTCCTCGATCTTCCCGAGGAAGTCCTCAATGAGGACGTCGGCACGATACCGCTTCTTGGAGTCCTTGTTGTCGATGAGCGGGTCGTTGAAGGCGCCCACGTGGCCGGAGGCCTCCCAGATGCGGGGGTGCATGAAGATGGCCGAGTCGATGCCCACGATATTCTCGTTCAGGCGGGTCATCGCCTCCCACCAGTAGTTCTTGATGTTGTTCTTGAGCTGGACGCCCATCTGGCCGTAATCGTACACGGCGGCGAGGCCGTCATAGATCTCGCTGGAGGGGAAAATGAAGCCGTACTCCTTGCAGTGGGCTACCAGCACCTTGAAAAGTTCATCCTGTGTCATATTCAATGTATTTTAGATTTCTCGACAGGCTCGAAATGACAGAGCCGACAAATTTACGCAAATAATTCGGGAAACGCCTCCCGGAGGGAGGGTTTTGCAATCTCGGCCAGGGGAATCTTCACGAAATCCCGCTCGCCGATCAGCGGATGCGGAACCGTAAGGCCCTCGATATCAATATGTTCATTCCCATAAAAGAGAATATCGATGTCGATGGCCCGGTTGTGATAGACCCGGTTGCCGCCGGCGTCGTATTCGGGGGTGTCATTGCGCCCGAGGCTTCGCTCGATCTCCTTGCACAGGCGGAGGATCTCCATCCCCTGCTCCTCGGGGGTCCCTTTCCGGAAAATCCGGTACAGTACGCAGGCGTTCAAGAACTTGTCACCCTTGAAGCCCCACGCCTTCGTTTCAATGATCCGGGAAAGCGCCGTATAGTGGCAACCCAGGCCCTTGTCCAGCAAGTCCAGCGCCTGCATCAGATTCTGCAGGCGGTTCCCCTGGTTGGACCCCAGGCCCAGATATACGCTGACAAAAGCCATCTAACTCAATTTTCCGTATTCGTCCTCCTCGTAGTCGAGACCCAGGTCCACGCGGGCCTCCTCGGAGAGCATGCTGCGGTCCCAGACCGGATCGAAGGTCAGCTCGATGGCGCAGTCCGTCACGCCGGGCACCTGCTTCACGCTCTCTTCCACCTCATGCAGGACCTCGTCGGCCATCGGACAGTTCGGGGCCGTGAAAGTCATCACAATGGACACTTTCCGGGCCTTGTCGATGTTGAGTTCATAGATCAGTCCCAGGTCGTAGATGTTCACCGGGATCTCGGGGTCATAGACCTGCTTGAGCGCCAGGATGACGTCGGCATAGAGGGGTTGGAGGGCGGCCACGTCCTCGGCGGTGAGCACTTCGGTATTCTTGTTTTCTTCCATAGATTCTTTCGCTTCGCTCAGAATGACAACGGGGTGAATTCGCTCAAAATGACAACGGGCGGATTCGCTCGGAATGATAGTTACAATTGTTCCTTGGCAGCGTTACGGATGGTGGCGATCATGGACACGAGGCCGTTGGCGCGGGTCGGAGACAGGTTTTCGCGGAGGCCGATCTGCTCGATGAAGGCAAAATCGTCGCCGGCGATCTCTTCCGGGGTGCGGCCGGAATAGACACTGATCAGGAGCGAGATGATCCCCTTCGTGATGATGGCGTCGCTGTCGGCCCGGAAGAACAGCTTCCCGTCCTTCAGACCATAGTCCAGCCACACGCGGGACTGGCAGCCCTTGATGAGTTTGTCTTCGGTCTTCTCCTCTTCCGGATACGGCTCCAGGGCTTTTCCCAGCTCGATCAGGTACTCGTACTTGTCCAGCCACTCTTCGTACATCGAGAAATCCTCGATGACTTCTTGTTTTTTCTCTTCTAAACTCATAATCCTATAATAGATTTCTCCACTCGCTTCGCTCGGTCGAAATGACAAGTGGGCTTTTTGTCATTTCGAGCGGAGCCCAAAGGGCGGAGTCGAGAAATCTCATATTAGCATAGCAATCGCTTTGTTCAAACACTTCACGAAGTATTCCGCTTCCTCCATCGTATTGTAAGGGGCGAAGGAAGCCCGGAGCATGCCGGTGACACCGAAACGGTCCATCAGGGGCTCGGCACACATCTGGCCGGACCGGACCGCAATCCCCATCTTGTCCAGGATGAGCGCCAGGTCCTCGTGGTGCGCCCCCTCTACGGAGAGAGAGAAGAGCGGAATCTTGGCCCATGTTCCCCGTGGAACACCATACAAATGAATCCGCGAATCAGACGTGAGGGCTTCCAACAGATAATCCGTGATCCTCTTCTGACGGTCGATGATCTCCGCATCGCACTCGTATGATTCCGCCAGCCGGAGGGCTTCCTGCAGCGCCGGGACGGCATTGAAATTCTGCGTCCCCGCCTCGAACTTACCGGGAACGGGGGCATAGGTCGTTCCGGAGAACCGGACCGTCTCGATCATTTCGCCGCCGCCCATATAGGGAGGCATCGCTTCCAGCCATTTTTTCTTCCCATAAAGGACGCCGGTCCCGGTGGGTCCATAGACCTTGTGTCCGGAGAAGGCATAAAAATCACAGTCCATCGCGCGGACGTCCACTTTCTCATGCACGCTCCCCTGTGCGCCGTCCACCAACACCGGAACACCGTATTTGTGCGCCGTTGCAATGATTTCCGACACGGGGTTTACGAGGCCTAACACATTGGAAATGTGCGTGATAGCTATAATTTTAGTGCGCTGAGAAATCAGTTTTTCAAGGTGCTCGACCATCAGGCCGCCGAATTCGTCAATGTCAAGGACTTTCAGGACGGCTTTTTTACGTTGACACAGGATCTGCCAGGGAACGATATTCGAGTGATGCTCGGCGACCGAGACGATGACCTCGTCCCCTTCGTGGACGAACGCTTCTCCGAAACAAGAGGCAACCAGGTTGATGGACATGGTCGTCCCGGAAGTGAAGACAATCTCTTCCCGGCTGCCGGCATTCAGGAATTCCTTGACGACGTCCCGGGTCTTTTCATACTCGTCGGTTGCGTCAACGGCGAGTTTATGGACAGCGCGGTGGATATTGGCATTGGAGCGGGCGGCGAGCTCCCGCTGCTTTTCCAGCACAGCCCGGGGACGCTGGGATGTCGCCGCGTTGTCCAGATAGACAAGCGGCTTCCCATACACTTTTGCCTCCAGGGCGGGGAACTGACTCCTGATTTCGCGTGCGTCCATACTTCTTTGATAAGTCTGCAAATTTACATATTTTTGTACAAATTGTCATTCTGAACGAAGTGAAGAATCTATGATCGATTACATCAAAGGACAAATCATCGAGCTGACACCCACGGAACTCATCCTCGAATGCGGCGGTATCGGCTACAGCATCCTGATCTCCCTCCAGACGTATGAGGCCATGCAGCTGCAGACCCAGACCGTCGCCTATATCCACCACTATATCCGAGAGGACGAAGAACTCTTCTACGGCTTTGCCACCAAAGACGAAAGGGAACTCTTCCGGCTCCTGATCGGGGTTTCGGGCATCGGGGTCAATTCCGCCCGCATGATGCTTTCCTCGCTCACTTCGGACGAAATCCGGAACGCCATCCTGGCGGAGGACATCAACAAGATCAAAAGCGTCAAAGGCATCGGCCTCAAGAGCGCTCAGCGTCTGGTTCTGGAGCTCAAGGACAAGATCGTCAAGGGCGCCGGTTCCGACACCGGCATCCTCCTGAAGGTCGATTCCAGCGCCATCGTCGATGAAGCCACCACCGCCCTCGTCATGCTGGGCTTTTCCAAGGCCAATATCAACAAAGTCATGCCGGCCATCCTCAAGGAAAACCCGCAGGCCCGCGTCGAAGACATCATCAAATCCGCCCTCAAACGCCTTTGAGCGGCATGATTTCATAACCCACCTGTAAGCCTACGCCCACGGTGGAGAAAGACACAGGGTCTGTCCTCATGAAAAAATCGGCCAGACCCTGTGTCTTTCTCTTATACCGTGGGCTATGAATGGTACAATAACTCTCCTTATATATGAAACATAACGGAGGTAGAGGGTGTTATTTCGCAAACCTATGGCCACCCTCGGCCATATAAGAGGGAGGGGCCCGAACACGGCGGAAGCCGTGTTTGGGAGGGGTCGGAGCGAAGCGGAGACGGTTTGCGAAATAACACCCTCTACCGGAGTAATTGTTCTACGTGGAACAAAATTTATCGTCCGAAATAGACGAGAAGAACGGCAATGTCGGCGGGGGAGACGCCGGAGATGCGGGAGGCTTGCGCGATGGTGGCGGGGCGGTAGCGCATCAGTTTCTGGCGGCATTCAATGGAAAGGGATTGAACCGCATTGAAATCGAAATCTGCTGGAATCTTGATATACTCCAGGCGATTGTTCTTTTCCGCCTGCTGTTTCTCACGCTCAATATAACCGGCGTACTTGAAGACAATCTCGACCGCCTCAATGACCTCGGGCGAAAATGTTCCACATGGAACAATTTTCAGGAGGTCGGCTAAAGATAGCTCCGGGCGAGCAACCAATTCGGCTAACTTACGGGAATCAGAAAGCGGTGTCGAACCAACAGAAGAAAGAAACTCATTGACGGCGTCTGCACGAACCTTCTTCGTTTCGCAAATGCCAGTAAGTTCATCAATCTGTTCCCTTTTCCGACATACCGCAGCATAACGGTCTTCCGAAGCAAGTCCGATGGAATGGGAAAGCTCCGTCAAACGCAAATCCGCATTATCCTGCCGAAGAAGAATCCGGTATTCCGCACGGGAAGTAAACATCCGATAGGGCTCATCGACTCCCTTATTGATCAGATCATCAATCAGGACACCAATGTATGCCTGGTCGCGACGGAGGATAAAGGGCTCTTCCCCGACAAGTTTTCGATGGACATTGATGCCAGCCATGATTCCCTGCGCGGCCGCCTCTTCATAGCCTGTTGTTCCATTGACCTGACCCGCCAGGAAAAGGTTCGGAACGACACGGGATTCCAGGGAATAGTGCAGGTACTGCGGATCGAAGTAGTCATATTCGACCGCATAAGCGGGCTTGAAAACAACCGCATTTTCCAGTCCGGGAATCGCATGTAAAGCCTCCAGCTGGATATCCAACGGAAGCGAAGAGGAGAAGCCCTGCAGATAATACTCCGGACTGTTCCGTCCCTCAGGTTCCAGGAACAGCTGGTGGGAATCCTTGTCCGCAAAGGTGCGAAGCTTATCTTCGATGGACGGGCAGTAACGCGGCCCACGACCGTGAATCAAGCCCGTAAAAAGAGGAGACCGGTCAAAGCCGGAACGGAGGATTTCATGGACCTTTTCATTTGTGTGAAGGATGTAACAGTCCATCTGAGGAAGGGGAAGAGATTCCTTCGCTGCGCCCGGAATAACAGATTGCTGAACCGCAGACGGTCGGTCCAGGAAAGAGAACCGGGCCGGGGACTCGTCACCAACCTGGGGAGGCAAGGCGGAAAGGTCGATGGAGCGGACATCGATCCGCGGCGGCGTCCCGGTTTTCATCCGGGCGGTCGGAATCCCCAAGGCCGCGAGCTGGTCGGACACATGGTAAGCGGACAGTTCACCGATGCGGCCCCCTTCGAAAGAATGCGGACCGATAAACATCCGGCCATTCAGGAATGTCCCGGCCGTCAAAATAACGGCGCGAGAATGGAATTCTGCCCCTGTCACCGTACGGACGCCCGTCAAAACATCATTCTCAAAGAGAAGATTTTCAACGAAATCCACGTAAATCGTTAACCTGCAATTACTTAGAAGAACCTCGCGCCACTTCAGGGAGAAAGCAAGTTTATCGCATTGTGCCCGCGGACTCCACATCGCAGGCCCTTTGGAGCGATTGAGCATCCGGAACTGAAGCGTCGCTGCATCCGTAACGACGCCGGTCCATCCGCCAAGCGCATCGATCTCCCGGACGATCTGCCCCTTGGCAATTCCGCCGACCGCAGGGTTGCAGGACATCTTGGCGAAACCGTTCAAGTCGGGAGAAATCAGCAGCACCGACGACCCCAGGGTCGCAGCGGCCATCGCCGCTTCACAGCCGGCATGGCCGCCGCCGATCACGATGATGTCAAATGAGGCCACGCTGAGACAGATAATAATTCTCCTTGGCCCTCATCTGGGCAATATCCTCCTCGGTATGGTCGTCGTATCCGATCAGATGCAGGAGACCATGAACAATGACACGATTCAGCTCGTCAGCGAACTCCGAGCCGTAGAACGCGGCATTTTCCCGGACGGAATCGATGGAGATGAACAGGTCACCCGAAAGCACGTTTCCCTCACAATAATCAAAGGTGATGATATCCGTGAAATAATCGTGCTGCAGATATTTCATATTGACATCTAAAATGTAATGATCGGAGCAAAAGATAACAGCGATGTCACCCAGCCGCTTCGTTTCACTCTCGGCCACGAATTTGAGCCAACGGGATGTAAGCCGCTTTTCTTTGAATTGGAAGGAAATGTCCTCGGTATAGTAAGAAACCATACTCACTCGAATTCAAAGAGGGAGACGAAACCCGTCAGCTCCAACACTTCGCGAATCACGTCATTCACATTCTTCAGCGTAACGCTGGAACCGCAGGCCTTACTCTGCTTAAGGATCCCAAGCAAAATACGGAGACCGCTCGAGGAGATATATTCCAGGGACGTGCAGTCAATCACGACAGGCTTTCCCTCACTTTTCAACAAGGGCTGCAAGGCCAGTTCCGTTTCGCGGGCCGCCGCCGTGTCCAATTCACCGGAAAGGATGGCAACGAGCCTGCCGTCTGTTTCCTGAATAGTAGTCGTCATCATATGTTTTTGGTTAAAGATAAAACATTCTGCCCATTTCGGCGGGTATAGGATATAGAGTCCATCAGCTTCCGCGTAAGCAGGACTCCCAGGCCGCCGATCGGACGGTTTTGCGCATCCAGCGTTGTATCCGCCTCCAGGACGGACGTCGGATCAAAAGGTGTGCCGGAGTCCTGAACCGTGAAGCGGACCTGCTTCCGGTCACTCTCCGCCGTGATCGTAACGATATTCTGCTCTCCGGGCGGATAGGCATAGGTAATGACATTCACCACCGTCTCCTCCAAGGCAAGACGAACAGCGGCCGTTGTCTTCTGATCCAGGTCCAGCTTTCCGCAAAAATCCTTGACAAAGAGACTGAGGCGGCTCACTTCCGCGACGTCGTTAGTCAGGGAAACCTGCCATCGCAGGACATCTCCGGGAGTGTATCGGACGACAAGCATCGTGAGGTCATCACTTTGCGGCGCCTCTCCGGCAAACGTGTGTGCGGCCTTGCTCAATGTGGAGACAAGTGTGGCGGGGGTCCACCCGTGACTCGCCGTGAATGCTTTAACGGTCTCGACGACACGGTCCCGGCCGAACTGTTTCCGCTCGACATTCTTGGATTCGGTCAACCCGTCCGTGTACAGGACAATCGTAGTCCCGGGTGACAAGGTACAACACTGGTCTTCATAACGTGTATCCGGGAAAACGCCCAGGGGGAGGTTCGGTTTGACGGACAGGAGGGAGACATCGTCCGTGATGATGATCGGCTTGTCATGACCGGCATTACCGTACTCCAGTTCCCCTGAATACACGTCCAGGCAGCCCACGAAGAAAGTAATGAACATATTGCTGTCGTTGCCCCGGCAAAGTTCGCCGTTCAGCAGCGTCAGGATCCGCGACGGACTCTCTTCTTTCCGGGTCACCATCCGGAACAGGGAATGGGCCATAGACATCAGCATCGCCGAAGGAGCTCCCTTTCCCGTGACATCTCCGATACAGAAGAAAAGCTTTCCGTCACGGGTAAAAAAGTCAAACAGGTCTCCGCCTACTTCCCGGGCCGGTTCCAGTGTTGCGTACAGGAAGGGAGGGAATGTCTTGGGAAGCATTTCCTGCTGAATGCGCCGTGCTACCGCAAGTTCACCGCTCATGCGGGCCTGTTCCGCAGAGGCTTCTCGGAGTTTGGCTTCGCTGCGGGCAAAACGCTCGATCATGAACGCAAGGATCGCAAGTCCCAGGAGCACCAGCAGGACCTGCTGCCGCCGCATCTTCCAGATACGGGCGAAGGCCTCCTGGGTACGGTACACTTGCACGACCTGCCAATGAGGCTCCCGAATCATCTGGTGACTGCGGAAAGCCAACTCTTTTCCGGAATCATCGACATGACCCTGACGGATCATTTCAAGGGCGGCTTGCACATCGTCCTGGGTTGCCCGCTTGGCAGGCGGACCGGCTACCAGCGCACCGTTATCGGTCAACAGGAGGCCAAAGGAAGAAGGAAAGGGCTGTCTGGCATTCAGGGTATCTCCCAGCCAGGAAACATCCATATCCAGGCCGCAAATGGCGGCGATCCTCCCCCTTCTGTCCATGACCGGGGCGGCATACGTAATCAGGGTCTCCGAGGAATCTGCGGCATCGATATAAGGATCGGACCAGAAAGGACGTTGGGTTTCCAGCGCCCGCTGGAAATACTCGTTCTGGGTATAGTCATGGTCCGGGCCGGAAAACTGCGACAGCGTGATGACGCCGTCACTTTTCTTGGCGTAAGGCTCGAACAGCCGGCCTTTGGATGGATAATAATCCGGAACGAAGGTCAGGAAGCCGCCTACGACATGGGGGTTGTCGTCCACCAGATAGAGCAGGGAGGTGAAGACCGAATCGGGATGTGCGAGATCCTGCTGCACTTTCCACAGGTTCTCCCGCATCGTCGCCTCCGTAAGTTCCATCATGTGCCCCACTTCGGCACCCATCGCGCCCAGAACCACCCGGGCCCGCACGCCCATCTCCTCCTCCATCGCCGCCTTGACCCGTTCGTACTGCGCAATGGAGATGATCTCCACCAGAACGGCGGCGACTACGACGATTCCCAAGCGGGAAACCCTTCTCTTCTTGGTAGCATCCATGACTTAATTACGGGCGGCAAAGTTATGATTTGTTTTTGACAACGCAAAAGGGGACCATCACTCGAAGAAACCGAAGGCGGCGATCTGGCGGATCATCTGGGTGATATACTCGGCGGACGTGTCGCTCCAGTTGAATCCAAGCCGGTGCAGCACGTTGCAGGTGTATCGGTTGTCCCGCTCGATCGTCAGGGCACGCTGGCCGTGCGCCACGTCCTGATAGGCCAGTACGGCGGCGAGCAGCTTCGCCTTCTCCGGATCCTGGCCGGCCAGGACCACGGCTTTCTGGAACTCTTCCATCTCCACGAAAGCCATGGACCCGCCTTCTTTTTCCATCACCGTCAGGACATCGCCCAGGAGCTCCGTATGGTTGTTGAACGGCTGAAACACGGTACACTCCTTGGGCGTAGCCGCGAGGAGGACCACCGCTTTCGCCGTCTCGTCCACCGGCGACATCTCCGTCGGTTCGTCATAGCTGTCCACGGGACAGCAGCCCAGGGTATGGAACACCTTGAGCCGGCCCATGTAGCTGTTGGAGTTGAAGTTGGCCTGGAACTCGCCGTCGGAGCTGCGCGGGGCCAGGTTCCCCACCCGCATCACCTTGGCGCTCAGTCCATGGTGCGCGACCGCTTCCAGGATGAACCGTTCGGCCAGGAACTTCGAATGGATGTAGCGGTTGTCCAGGAACTGGCCGAACCAGAGTTTCCGCTCGTCCAGCTTCGGAACCGGCCGGCCGTCCCCGCGGTCGATCCAGATTTCGCCCACGGACGTCGTGGAGATGTGCACCAGCCGGGCGCCGGTACGCAGGCAGAATTCCACGCAGCGCCGGGCGCCGCCGATATTCACGTCCTCAATGTCGGTTCCCTTGGAGAAATGCTTCACATTGGCCGCCGAATTGAATACCGTGTCGATGGCCGGATACCCTTCCGGAAGGGCCTTCGCGATATCGGCCGTCACATCGCCGCACATGACCAGAAGCCGCTTGCCGAAAAGGTCGGCAAAGGAGTTCTCGAAATAGTAGAAAAGCAGGTTCTTGAGCCGGCGTTCGGCCGTCTCCAGGCTCTTGGAACGGACCATGCAGGTGATTGTCTCGGCATCGGAGTCGATGAGCTCACGCAGCAGATGGATGCCCAGGTACCCCGTCGCTCCCGTCAGGAGGACATGGCCCAGCGTCTGCCGGCCGCCCTGCAGGAAAGTCTTCAGGTTGTTCTGCTGCAGGAGGGCGTCTATGCCGCTGTAGTCGAACCCCTCCACGTCCATGTCCTTTTCCTCAGCGGGCGCCGCACCGCTCACGAACTGCGCCAGCAGGCGTGGTGTGGGATGGTCGAACACCTCGCCGTAGGCCACATGCTTGCCGGCCTTGTCGGCCTCGATGATGACTTTGGTCACCATCAGGGAGGTTCCGCCCAGCTCGAAGAAATTGTCCGTGGCACCCACTTTGTCCAGGGAAAGGACACCGGCGAAGATGTCGCAGAAAAGCTTCTCGAGTTCGCCCTCCGGCGCCACGTAGTCGCGGTTCTCGACCTGGATCTGCGGGACGGGAAGGGCGCGCCGGTTCACTTTCTGGTTCTGGTTCAAGGGAATGGCATCGATCTGCATCGTAGCGGCAGGGACCATGTACGGCGGCTTGCGCTCCTTGATGAAGGCATTCAGCGCCTGTACGTCCACCTTTTCGTCGCTGACGATGTAGGCGGCGATGAACTTTCCGCCGTTGGGATAGTCGAAAGCCTGGACGGTGGCGTCCTTGATGCCCTTGAATTCCCGGATCACGGCCTCCACTTCCTTGAGTTCGATGCGGAAGCCGCGGATCTTCACCTGGCCGTCGCTGCGGCCCACGAACTGGATGTTGCCGTCCGGAAGGCAGCGGACCACGTCACCTGTCCGGTAGCAGCGGAGACCGTTCCATTCGATGAAGGTCTCGGCCGTCTTCTCCGGAAGATTCAGGTAGCCGCGGCCCACCTGGGGACCCGATACCAGCAGTTCGCCCACGGCGCCAAGCGGCAGGCGGTTCATATCCTTGTCCACGACGAAAAGGCGCAGGTTGTCCAGCGGTTTGCCGATGGGGGCGTTCTGTTCGAACTCCTTCATCGGATAGGTGGTCGTGAAGATCGTGCATTCGGTCGGGCCGTAACCGTTATGGAACTGATAATTCGCCGGAGGGGTGAGCGGCAGCACCTTCTCTCCACCCACGGAGAGGTGGCGGAGGGAATGGTTCTCGCAGTTCATGGCGAACTGGCAGCCCACCTGCGTGGTCATGAAGGAGTGCGTAACCCCTTCTTCATCAAAGTATTTGTTCAAATCCGGGAGGTTCAGGCGGATGTCGTCGCCGACGATGACGACGGCCGCGCCCGTGGTGAGCGCCGGATACATGTCCATCATGCAGGCGTCGAAGCCGAAGGAGGCGTAGGCCGCCACTTTGTCACCCGGCTTGAGCCCATAGTAACGCCGGTACCAGTGGCAGAAGGCCACGAGGTTCCGGTGTTCCAGCTGGCAGCCCTTGGGCTGGCCGGTGGAGCCGGAAGTGTACAGCAGGATGAAGAGGTCTTCCGGCCTGGGTTCGCGCCCCGTAACACCGGATTCCGGCCGGACATCGGCCAAGTCCTTAGTCAGCAGCACCGGTCCCTGGTAATCCACCTTCTCCAGCAGTTCCTCCTCGGCGATGAGGAGCTTGGCGGCGGCGTCCTGCATCATGAAGTTCAGGCGCTCGGCGGGGTAGCTGGGATCCAGCGGCTGGTAGGCGCAGCCGGACTTGAGCACGCCCAGGGCGGAGAGCACCATCCATTCGCTGCGGCCGATGAGGATGGAAACCACGGTTTCGGGGCCTTCGCCGGCGATCTTCCGGACCTGCGCCGCGATGGCATCGGTCCTTTCATCCACCTCCTTGTACGTGAGCCGCACGTCGTGATACACGACGGCCAGGTTGTCCGGCGTTTCAGCGGCCTGGGCACGGAACAGGGAGACGATGGTCTGCGTGGCGTCATAGTCCACGTCCGTGGCGTTGAAGCCGTCCAGCAGGGCCGCCTGTTCCCTGTCCACCAGGGACAGGCCGCGGAGCGGAGCCCCGGCATCGGCGGCAAAGGCGCTGACGGCCTTCACCACGCTCCGGGCCAGGCTCTGCATCATGGCCTCGCTGTACTTGCCGTTGTCATACTCGATGGCGACGGAGGGCTTTCCCTCCACCTCGGTGATATAGAAGGCGATCTTGAACTTGGGAACGTTGAGTTCCATGGTTTCATCGACCTGCACCGGTTTTCCGCCCACGCGGTACTCGCTGAGAACGCCGATCTGGTAGGCGAACATGATGTCGGCCTTGAGGTCGTAGTCGGCGGCGATGCGGGCGAACGGATAGTTTTCATGGGCGAGGGTCTGTTCGAAGGTCCCCGCACTTTCATGCAGGAACTCCTGCACGCTCTGCGTGCCGATCTTGGCACGGAGCGCCAGGGTGTTCACGAACATGCCCATGGTATTGGACACCTTCAGGTTGCTGCGTCCGTTGGAGATGGTGGTGATGCACACGTCGTCGCTGCCCGAGAAGCGGGCCAGCGCGTAGAAGACGGCGCTCAGCAGGACGGCGGAAGGATTGACGCCCTGGGCCTTGGCCAGCCGCTCGGCGTCTTCCCACACGAGGGGCTCGAACACGCGGCCGTTCTCTCCCTGCGGCAGGGGATTGGTCAGGTCCGGCGCCAGTTCCGTCACGCTCTCGACATCGGCGAGGCGCTCCTGGAAGAAGGCTGCGGAAGCGGCGAAAGCTTCGCCCTGTTCGGCCGCCTTCTGCTCGGTGACGAACTGGGCGTAGCTGCACATCTCCGGCTCGATCTCCTTGCCGTCCAGGAGGTTACAGAGCTCATGGATGAAAAGGTCGTAGGAATAGCCGTCACATACCAGGTGATGGATGTCGCAATACAGGAAGAGGTCCTTTTCGGTCTTGACGATGGCATAGCGGAAGAGGCGCTCCTTCGCGAGGTTGAAGGGACGGACGAAACCCTGGCGGAAAGCGAGGGCTTCCTCTTCGGTCATCGTGTACACCTCCACCTCGACAGGGGCCTCGCGGTCGCCCATGACCTGGACGACGCCCGTATCGTCGGTGGTGAACTGGACGAAGAGGGCCGGATGGTTCGCCACGGCTTTCTGTACCGCCGTACGCAGGGCATCGACCGTGACGTCATCGGGAAGATGCAGGCACATCGGCGTGTTATACAGCGTGGACGCCGGATTCTTCATGCACTCGAAATACACGCCCGTCTGGGAATAGGACAGCGGGACAGCGGTGGGAATTTCCGGCGCAACGGCCTTCTCCTGAGGTGCGCCAGGGACAGCTGCGGGGCCGGCCAGGACGGTCTGCGCGAGGATTTCGTTTTCGATCGTCTTGATGCTTCCGCCGCCGGCGAGGAGCTTGGAATCCAGCTGCACGCCGTAGCGCTTGTAGATCTGTGTGGCCAGCTTGATGGCCAGGATGGAGGTAAGCCCGGCCATGCGGAGGTCCGTCGTCAGGCCGCAGGCGTCGGTGTTGACGACGGAGGCGACCATCTCCTTGAGCTGCTGCTCCAGGACATTGAGCGGAGCGGAGGATTCCTCTTCCGGCTCGATGCCGGCGCCGATGACCGGCTCGGGCAGGGCGCGGCGGTTCACTTTCTGGTTCTGGTTCAGCGGGATGGCCTCGATCTGCATCGTGGCGGCCGGCACCATGTAGGGCGGCTTCCGGTCCATGATGAAGGCGTTCAGGGCCTTGACATCGACCTTTTCGCCGGACACGACATAGGCGGCGATGTATTTGCCGCCGGTGGGATACTCGAAGGCCTGCACCGTGGCGTCCTGGATGCCCGGGAATTCCCGGATGACCGCCTCCACTTCCTTGAGTTCGATGCGGAAGCCGCGGATCTTCACCTGGCCGTCTTTCCGGCCCACGAATTCGATGTCCCCGTTTTCACGGTAGCGGACGACGTCGCCGGTGCGGTACACCCGCTTCCCGTTCCATTCCACGAAAGCCGCGGCCGTCTTCTCCGGCTGGTTCAGATAGCCGATGGCCAGCTGCGGACCGGCGACGATCAGTTCGCCGGAGGCGCCCCAGGGAAGCTGTTTCCCGTAGCGGTTGACGATGAACAGTTCCACGTCGTCATTGGGCTTGCCGATGGGAATGTTGGGCTCGTTCCTGTCCACATAATGGCTGCATACGTACACGGTGGCTTCCGTCGGGCCATAGGCGTTGAGGAGGGCATAGGACGGCGGGTCCAGGCTCATGAGCTTCTCTCCGCCCGTTCCCAGCCACTTCAGGCCCGGGATGTCGGGGAAATTGAGCGCCAGCTGGGTGGCCATCTGGGTGGTCATGAAAACGTGGGTCATTCCCTCCTTCGCCAAATAGTCGTTCAAACCCGCGAGGTCGAACCGGATGTCGTCCTGGATGATGTAGATGGTCGCGCCGGCCCAGACACAGCTCCAAAGATCCATCTGGAAGGCGTCGAAGCCGTAGCCGGCATAGGTGGCGTAGCGCGAGCCGGCTTCCAGGCGGATGTTCCTGGCGTTGTAGTCCGCGAAGCTCCGGAAGCTCTTCTCGCTGAGTATCACGCCCTTGGGCGTCCCCGTGGTGCCGCTGGTGTACAGGATCACGAGGGCGTCGCCGCCGTCATAGGCCGATGCATCCTCCTTCATGAAGGAGAGCCGCTCCTCGGGATAGCTGCTGTCCAGGGGAAGGGAGGTGAGGCCGGCCTTGGCGATGGAAAGGGGAGCCAGCACCATCCTTTCGTCGCGGGGAACGGAGAAACCCACGACACACTTACCGCAGCGGACGGTATAGGACGGGTCGATGGTATCGGTGAGCCGGTCCACCTCCGCGAAAGTGAGCCGCTTGTCACCGGCTACGCAGAAAATGTCATCCGGCCGCTCGGCCACGTGCTGCCGGAAGCGCTCCACGAGGGTCGGGAGGCCCTCCGGAGACTTGGGCTCGGGATTCAGGCCGTCGAGCCACTGAACCTGCTCCGGCGTGGCATATTCCAGATCCTTCACCGTTTCGGCCATCATCATGGAATGGAGGACGGCACCGTAACTGCCGGCCAGTTCCTCCATGAACGCATCCGCGTAATCGGCCCTGTCATAGGCGATCTTGAGGGAATACTCCCCTTCCGTCTCGAACAGTTCGGCACACAGTTTCCAGCCCGGCGCCGGCTGCCGCAGATCCTCGTAATGCACGGGACTCTCCCCGAAACGCAGGCCGCGCTTGCTGTTCAGGACGGAGCCCTGATACACGAACGCGACCTGGTTGTTCAGGCCGAGGTCCTTCACGGCATCCTGATAAGCGTAGTATTGCAGGTCCTGGGTCTTCTTCATCTGGCCGGCAAGGGCGGTAAACACCTCGCCCAGCGTCAGGCCACCGCCGGCCTGCACGAAAACGGGCAGGGTATGTACCATCATCGTGACGGTGGACAGGGTACGGCGGTCACCACGGCCGAAATAAACGGTGCACCAGGAGGCCTTGTCCTCGGCGCTGTAGGCCGCGAGCAGCAGCCCCCAGGCCGCCTGCATCAGCGTGCTTTCGCCCACATCCCATTTGCGCATGATTTCCTGGATTTCCTCCTTGGTGATGCGCAGCGGGAAATGTCTGTATATCATTTCGGCCGGAACACCGGCCTGCGTGCTCTGCGGCAGCGGCAGGGAATCGGTCTCGGCCGCATCGCAGAAGGTCTTCGCATACCAGTCCCGGGCTTCGGTCATCCTGGCTTCGTCGGCGCGGAGCGCCTCTTCTTCGAGGGCGACGGCCCCACCGTCCACCCACTCGCCGGCCGGCTTCTTGCCGCCATAGCAGCGCTCGATCTCCCGAAGCATCAGCACCAGGGAGAATCCGTCACACAGGACATGGTGGAAATCGACATAGAGCCAGGATTTCCCCTCGGCTCCCTGATAGACGGCGCAGCGGTACAGGCGTTCCCCGTGGATGTCCATGACGGCGCCCAGGGCGGGCTCCGCCTCGTCCAGCGTACGGACACGGACAATCGGTACCGCCTCTTCCCTGGGCAGGAAACTGCCGCTTTCCACCCAAGGAGTCCCCTCCTCGTCCACGACGATGCGGGAGGCCAGGGACGGATGGGCGCAGAGGGCGTCATAGACGGCGCTCCGGACCTTCTCCAGGTCCACCTCCGGGGGAAGGGTGAACAGGACCGGATTCTGATAGTTCGTCGGATTATCGGAAGATGTTACACAGGCATAGTAGATACCCTGCTGGCTTTGGGAGAGAGGAAATCTCATGTTTTATTTGTGTCTACTAATTAGCGGATTAGTCCTCATTGCGATACATCTCGTAAAAGTAGATAATAATTTTTATTTTTGCAATGTGATTTACCTGAAGGAACACCCGGAAGAGCTGAATATCGCTCTGGCGCTCAACCAAGTAGGCCCGCAGCGCCGTGAGGCCGCACTTCGTTATATGCGCGAAATCGACCGGAAGCTGTCCCTCGCCGCCTTCCTGCTGCTGATGGAAGGGCTGGAAAAGGAATACGGAATCACGGAACCGCCGGTGCTCGCCTTCGGCCCCCACGGGAAACCATTCCTCCGGGATTACCCCGGTATCCATTTCAACCTGAGCCACTGCGCCCGGGCTGTCCTCTGTGTCATCAGCGACGCTCCTGTCGGGTGCGATGTCGAGGCGGTGGTGTCTCCCCTGGATATGGACCTGGTCAACCACTGCTGCAGCCCGGAGGAACAGGCGGCCATCCTGGCATCAGAACGTCCCGAATTGGCCTTCTACGGCCTCTGGACCCGTAAGGAGGCCTTCCTCAAATGGACCGGAGAAGGGCTCACCGACCACCTCCCGGAACTGCTCTCGTCCCCCGAAGCCGCGGCCGCCCGATTCGAAACCCGTGTCTCTCCGGACGCGTCCTTCGCCTATACCCTTTGCCAAGGGAATTTTAATGAGTAACTTTGCAAGATTGGACCAGGTTTAAGATTTAAGGAAAGAATGAGTCAATTCAAGACAGAGAAAGCGGTATTCGTCGGTGTCGTCCTCGAAAAGGGAGGAGAGCGGAAAGTCCAGGAGTACCTGGATGAACTTCAATTCCTTGCGGAGACGGCCGGCGCCGTCGGCGACAAGATGTTCATGCAGCGGATGGACCGCCCCGACAAGGCGACGTACATCGGCACGGGCAAACTTCAGGAAATCAAGGAGTACTGCGAGGAGAACGAAATCCAGTATGTCATCTTCGACGATGAGCTCACCGGCACGCAACAGCGCAACATCGAGAAACTCATCGAGTGCAGCGACGTCATCGACCGCACCAGCCTGATCCTGGAGATCTTCGCCCAGCGGGCCAAGACCTCCTATGCGAAGATGCAGGTGGAACTGGCTCATTATCAATACATGCTGCCACGGCTCGCCGGCATGTGGACACACCTGGAGCGGCAGCGGGGCGGCATGGGCACCCGCGGCGGTATGGGTGAAACCCAGATCGAGGTGGACCGCCGGATCGTCAAGCAGCGGATTTCCAAACTGAAGGAGGACCTCAAGAAGGTGGACCGCCAGATGGCCACCCAGCGGAGCAACCGCGGCAGCCTCGTGCGCCTGGCGCTCGTGGGTTACACCAACGTGGGCAAGAGCACCCTGATGAACCTCCTCGCGAAATCCGACGTCTTCGCGGAGAACAAGCTCTTCGCCACCCTGGACACGACCGTCCGGAAGGTGGTCATCGAGAACGTCCCCTTCCTGCTGAGCGACACCGTCGGCTTCATCCGGAAACTGCCTACGCAACTGGTCGAGGCCTTCAAGAGCACCCTGGACGAGGTCCGGGAGGCCGATATCCTCGTGCACGTGGTGGACATCTCGCACCCCGACTTCGAAGAGCAGATGCAGGTGGTGGAGCAGACGCTCCGCGACATCGGCGCGGCGAACAAGCCCGTCTTCGTGGTCTTCAAC
>Ga0247611_10004271_pt1 | contig 19980 bp, 14 predicted proteins | sample 177DNAGHGhighgp2_FD_192422 | JGI IMG/M metagenome (GOLD analysis project Ga0247611, IMG submission 192422) | Sheep rumen microbial communities from Palmerston North, Manawatu-Wanganui, New Zealand - 1770 DNA GHGhigh gp2 | ecosystem: Host-associated > Mammals > Digestive system > Stomach > Rumen...
GCTGCCGGTGAGGCGCGCCGCCTCCGCAAAGCCCAGCGCGGCGGAGATGGAGGTGGAAGAATGCCCGGCGCCAAAAGCGTCGTAGGGGCTCTCGTCCCGCTTGGGAAAGCCGCTGATGCCGTCCCGGGTGCGGTTTTTCCGGAAAAGTTCCCGCCGGCCGGTGAGTATCTTGTGGGCGTAGGCTTGATGCCCTACATCAAAGACGATTTTGTCCTTGGGGGTGTTGAAGACGGTGTGCAGCGCCACGATGAGCTCCACGGCGCCCAGACTGCTGCCCAGGTGGCCGGGATTCACGGCACAGCACTCCACCATGTACTGCCTCACTTCCTCACACAGCCGCACACGCTGCTCCGGGGACAGTTTTTTCACGTCCTCCGGCGAATTGACGGTATTGAGCAGTTCGTACATGGACTGCAAAGATACAATTTTATTAACTGCTAGGCAAATCCAGTTTGAGTTCCGGATGGCGGGCGGCCGTGCGGCGGAACACCAGTGCCACCACTACGGCGGCGACGCAGAGGCCCACGAACATGAGTTCCACGGAAACGGGGCCGTTGCCTTCCTTTCCCAGGATGACGCCGGCCACCCACTTGAAGCTGAGGAGGCCCAGGTTCTGCACCCAGTAAATGAGGGCGAAGGTGGTGCCCAGCACCTTATCCGGCACAATCTTGGGGACGGAAGGCCAAAGGGCAGCCGGGACCAGCGAGTAGCCAAAGCCCAGGAAAACCATGGCCAGATAGCCCCAGAACGGCACTCCGGCGGGCGCAAAGGCCAGGAGCAGGTGGGCAATGAGCGCCAGAACCGCGCCAATGACCATCCAACGGGTTCCTTTGCCGGCTTTGTCTACCAGCATGCCGAACAGCGGAGCAAAGATAACCGTGGAGAACGGCAGCATGGACACCATCCAGCCGGCCGCCTGCGCAGGAATGTCGAAGCGGGGAATGAGGATGGCCCCGGCAAATTTCTTGAAGGCGATGATGCTGCTGTAGAAGAGTACGCAAAGAAGGCCCAGAAGCCAGAAATTCTTGTTTCCCAGCACCCCCAGGACGTCTTTGAAGCGGAAGGTGTCGTCTTCCTTTGCGGCAGGAGATTCCTCGACTTCGCTCGGAATGACAGACGCCTTATCCCTGCGGGCATCCAGGGCCACGAAAACGGCCCAGAGGATGAGCCCTAGGGCCATCAGGCCCATGCCCACCATGGCCGGACGGGCGGTTTCCGCGAGGGTGTACACGTGACCGGCCTGCTCTTTCACCAGCATGGGCGAGAGCACCAGGGCGAAGGCCGTGCCCAGACGGGCGATGGCCAGCTGGAGACCCATGGCGAGGGCCATCGGCCCGCCTTTGAACCATTTGGCAATGCTGCGCGTAACGGCCGTGCCGGCAATTTCACTGCCCAGGCCGAAGAACATGACGCCCACATAGGCCGCCTGTAGGGACCAGGAGGCGCCGCTGAGAAGGGCCCAGAGGACCATTCCTGCGCCGGCCGCCATCATGCCCACGAACAGGGAGCCGCTTACGCGGACGCCCCATTTGTCCAGGAGGATGCCGCCGATGACCAGGCCGCCAAAGACACACAGCACGCTGTAACCGCTGGCGTAGAGGCCGTAGCCGGCCGCGTCCCAGCCAAGCTGCGTGAGCGAAGCGTTCTCGAACAGGTAGGATATGCTGGAGAACATATCGTCAAAGTAGTACGATGCGAACATCGGCACTACCAAACAGGCCAGCGCTATCCAAGCCGCTGACCTGTAAAAACCTTTCTTAGAGGAGCTTGCCATTATTTATCTGCGCATTCGTCCTTGGCGAATTCTTCCGCGAGGGTTTCCGCGTCGATGGCAACGGGAGCTTCCTGGATGTTGGGGAGTTCCAGGCCGTAGCCTTTCTTCTTGTCCTCTATCTTGAGCAGGATGCTGAACAGGAAGGCGATGACGCCGAAACTGGCAAAGATAATCATGGGGACGGTGTAGCCGCCGGTTGCCTTCTCCGTGGCGCCAATCAGCAGCGGAACGCCCCAGAGGCCGATGTTCTGCACCCAGAAAATGAGGCAGTAGGCGCTGCCCAGGATTTTCTCGTCGATAATCTTGGGAACGGACGGCCACAGGGCGGCGGGCACCAGGGAGAAACTCAGGCCCAGCACCAGGATGAGGGTGACGGCCAGCCACTGCGCCTTATAAAGCGGCAGCACGAAGGCGAAGCTCAGGTGGCACACGAACATGATGATGGCGCCAATCATGAGCATGGAGGCACCCTTGCCCTTCTTGTCCAGGAACATGCCCAGGAACGGGGTGAGCACCATGGCCAGGATGGGGAAGAAGCTGAACAGGCGCGCGGCCAGGGCGGGTTCGATGCCCAGCGTCACCTCAAAGTAGTTGGGGGCGAACTTCTGGAAGGGGAAAATGCCGCTGTAGTACAGCACGCACAGGATGGACACAATCCAGAACATTTTGCTGGAGAAGATTTTGCCAAGGTCCTTGACCTCGAATTCGTCGGCCTTGGAAGTATCGGACTCGTTGACGGCGGCAAGTTCCGCGTCGAACTTGCGGTCCATGAGGGTGAACACAAAGAAGCTGATGAAGCCGATGCACAGCAGCAGGGCGCCAAAGAGCACCGGAGCGCCCACGGCATCCGTGAAGGCCTTGGATACGGCGGGAGAAATCCACATGGCGGCGAATACGCCCAGGCGGCCGATGGACATTTCCACACCCATGGCCATGGCCATTTCCTTGCCCTTGAACCACTTGGCAATGGCCTTGGAAACGGTTGTACCGGCCATCTCGCAGCCGCAGCCAAAGATCATGAAGCCCAACGTAGCCATTTTGGCACTGCCCGGGAAGCCGGTCCACCAGCTGTCCAGCCAGGCGCACATTTCCGTGGCCTGGAACCAGTCACTTACGCCGATATATTTGATGAAGGCGCCCGCTACCATAAGGCCGGCACTCAGCAGGCCCGTGAACCGCACGCCCATCTTGTCCAGAATGATGCCGGCGAAGATGAGGAAGAAACAGAACACGTTGAGGAAGTACTCGCCGCCGGCATAGGTGCCGAAGGTGGCGCTGTCCCAGCCGCGGAGGTTCTCCAGGGCGGATTTAAGCGGGGAAAGGATGTCCGCGAACAGGTACGCGAAGAACATCATCATGGCAATGAGAACAAGAGCGGTCCACCGCAGGGCGGCGCTGTCATTCATCAGTTTGTTCACTTTTTCTGACATGTTTTCTATTTTTTAGCCTGTAAATATACGTATTTTTTTTCCAATGGGCCGAAACTATCCTCCTATGCGAACATTGAGACCGGCGGACGCAAGCAGCGAGACGCTGCGGTCCAGCAGCTCCGGCGAAGGAGCGCTCAGCATGAGTCCTTCCGGATTGTACACGGTACCCATGCGCTCGTGCTTTCCCTTGCCGATGTCATGATACGGCAGCAAATCCACCACTTCCGGCTGGCGGTCCAGCGACAACAGGAAATCGGCAGTGGCGCGGATATTCGCCTCCGAGGCATTCACTTCGGCAATGAGCGGGATACGGATCCAATAGGGTTTTCCCAGAGAGGCAATCTTCCGGAGGTTGTTCAGGATGGGGCCGTTGGGGACGCCTGTATAGCGTTTGTGCGTGTCCGCATCCATGCTTTTGAGGTCCACCAGGAACAGCTCGCACTTCCCCGCCACAGCTTCCACGGTTTCCGGAGCGGCATACAAGGTGGTGTCCACGGCCCGATGAAAACCGCGACGGCCCAGCTCCTGCAGCAGGGACAGGGTGTACGCCGGATGCAGCAGGGGCTCCCCTCCGCTGAGGGTGACTCCGCCGCCGCTGCCGGACATGACGCCGCGTTCACGCTCAACCACATCCATCAGTTCCTCCATGCCCCATTCCCGGCCGCAGATTTCCATGGCAAGCGCCGGGCAGACGGTGGCACAGGCTCCGCAGAGGATACAGGCGTTTCCCGTGGGCCGGATGCCGTCCGACGTCAACTGCAGGGCGTTTTGCGGGCAAGCCTCCACGCAGCTTTGGCAGCCGATGCACTTCCCTTGCTTATACAGCCGCTGCGGGGCCGACGACCAGCTCTCCGGATTGTGACACCACACGCAACGCAACGGACAGCCCTTCACAAAAAGAGTGGTCCGGATGCCGGGGCCATCGTGGATGGCGTAGCGTTTGATGTCAAAAATAAGAGCCATGGCGCTAAGTTACGAAGTTTTTGCGTAAATCTGGAAGGGTCAAGCCAGCGGCCCTTCAAAATCGACCCTAACTGCTGGCGACGTGGCTTCACAGATAAGCCTTGGTGATGGAGGCGGGGCAGGAAAGCATGCCGGCCGGGGTACCGGAGTACACCACGGAGCCACCGTCCTCGCCGGCGCCGGGACCCAGTTCCAACACCCAGTCCGCGCTTCGGATTACGTCCATGTTGTGCTCGATGAGGTACACGGTGTTGCCCTGCGCCACCAGCGAGTCAAACAAGGACAGGATATGCCGCACATCCTTGATGTGCAGACCGTCCGTGGGCTCGTCTACAATGAACACTTTCCCTTGCTCACCCAGGTAGGAGGCCAGTTTGAGCCGTTGCAGTTCACCGCCGCTCAGGGTGGAAAGCGCCTGGTTCAGGTGCAGGTATTGCAGTCCCACATCCACCAGCGGTCTTAACTTCTGCTCAATCACGGTCCCTTTGAAAAAGGCCGATGCCAACCGCACCGAAAGGTCCATCACCTGGGCAATGTTCAGCGTTTCTCCCGTAGCGGGGCTGGTATAGGTAAACACCAGTGCCTCAGGCGCATAGCGCAATCCCCCGCAGGCTTCGCATACCGTTTCGATGGACTCCATGAAGGCCATCTCGGAGACAATTACGCCTTTGCCCCCGCATACCGGGCAAGCGCCCTTCCCGTTGAAGGTGAAATATTCCTCCTTCATCCTGTGCGCTTTGGCAAAGACTTTCCGGATGTCGCCGGCCACTTCCATGTAGGTTGCGGGCGTGGAACGGAGACTCACGCCTATCTCCTTCTGACTGATATACACCACCTCTCCCGGAGTGGGCCAGGCCTTGCGGAAGCATTCCATAAGGGAACTCTTACCGGAACCGGCCACGCCCGCCACCACGCCAAAAACGCCCAGCGGAAAGTCCACGGTAACGTTTTTAAGGTTGTGGAGCGTAGCACCGGTCACCCGGAACAAACCGTTTCCGGAGCGCGGGGCGGCCTTGAACGGGACCTGTTCTTCGATGAGCAGGCCGGTGGACGTGCCGCTCTTAAGCAGTTCCTTGTAGGAACCTTGAAACACAATATGCCCGCCGTCGATACCGGGGCCGGGGCCCATGTCCACAATGTGGTCTGCAATGCGGATCATCTCCTTGTGGTGCTCCACCAGCAGCACCGTGTTGCCGGCGTCCCGCAGCCGCTGCACAGAGCGTTTCATCCGTTCAATGTCCCGGTTGTGGAGACCTACGCTGGGTTCGTCCAAAATATATAGGACGTCCGAGAGCGAGGAATTGATGTATTTGGCAATTTTACAGCGCTGGGCCTCGCCGCCGGAGAGCGTACCCACCGGACGGTCCAGACTCAGATACCCCAGGCCGATTTCCTCCAGCGCAGTAAGCCGCGCCCCAATGGCCGCCTTCATGTCAACGGCCAGCGGATCCTTGAGACCCTGTATCCACGCGTTGAGACGGGAGATGGACAGGGCGCATGCATCGGCAATGTTCTTACCCTCAATTTTGCAGCTTAACACCCTGGGATTCAGGCGTGTGCCGCCGCAGTCCGGGCAGGGACCCATCACCAGCATGGGGTTCAGCACGGCCGCATGCAGCAGGCCTTCCTCCGAGTTGATGATGCTCCGGTACATGCGGGGAATAATACCTTCATACTTGGCGCTCTTGGGCCACCCGGCCGGCGGATTTTTGAGCTTGATTTGCGGACTGTTCAGGAATAGGTCCAGTTCCTCCGGCGTGTAGTCCTTGATTTTTTTGTCCAGGTCAAAAAGGCCGCTTCGCGCATAGCGGATCCACCGCCAGCCGCCCTTGCCAAAGGCAATATAATGGATGGTGTCTTCGTCGTTCAGGCTTTTGTCAAAGTCCACCAGCTTGTGGATGTCCAGTTCCCGGATTTCTCCCAGACCGGAGCAGCGCGGGCAACTTCCCTGCGGATGGTTGAAGCTGAACGAGTCCGAGTAGCCCACAAAGGGTTTGCCCACACGGGAAAACAGCAGGCGCATGAGGGCGTAAATATCCGTGTACGTTCCCACCGTGGAGCGGGAATTCTGCCCCGGCTTCTTCTGGTCTATCACAATGGCGATGGGAAGGCCCTCAATGCTGTCCACATGCGGTCGGCCGTACTTGGGCAGGTACTGCTGCACGAACGTGGGGAACGTGTCGTTGAGTTCCCGCCGGCTCTTGGCGGCAATGGTGTCCAGTACCAGCGAACTTTTCCCGGAACCGGACACGCCGGTAAATACGGTGATTTTGTATTTGGGAATGTCCAGGGAAACGTCCTTGAGGTTATTTTCCCGTGCTCCCCGTATGCGGATGGTCTCGTTAGTCATACTACAAATTTACAACATCCCCGGCACCTTTGCAAATCGGGCCGTCCTTCACCAAGCGGGCCGACAGTTGTCTCCGCAGGTAGTCAAAAGCCTTGAGAATAGCCCCACCCGTGCCGCTCAGGATGATGTGTACATGGTTGGGCATGAGCGAGCAGGCGTAGATTTTTATGCCAAAAAGTAAGGTGAGCACCCCCAGGACAATCATACCGAATGCATACTGCCCCGCATGATGGAACAGCCTCCCTGCTTTCCATCCGTCCGTGCTTAAATGGTAATAGCCGTTGGGCCAACTGCGGTATTCGTCCCGCTCCTTTCTTCTTCTCTTTGCCATCATTTCCAGCAGCATCGATGCGTGATGCCACGGACAAACATATCCTATTTGCCGATGGTATCCAAGCATCGGTTGAAAAAAAGTGTTGTTTCACATGATTTTTCCAGAAAGGCTGTCGTTCACCACCAAATTTTGTGAGTAGCGGTGCGGAGGTTTTGGCGGGCGATGGCAGGGGTGAGGGCCAGGGAAAGGGGGATGTTACGAGGCGAGACTTCGATGAGTTGGGCAAAGCCGGCGGCGCGGAGAGCCGGAGCGTCGTCGATGCGGCCGGAGAGCAACACGACGGGGACGGCGGATCCGGACGAGGCGGATGACGCGGCGTGGGAGGAGGCGGAGATGCGTTGCAGGACGCCCAGAGGAACTTTCCCTTGCAGGGTCTGTCGGTCCGAGCGGCCTTCGCCGGTAATAACGAGCGAGGCGCCGGTAGCAGCCTGGTCAAAGTGACACAGGTCCAACACGCGTTGGATGCCCGGGAATACGGCAGGGTGAGCGTAGGCCATGAAGGCGGCGCCCAAGCCACCGGCAGCTCCTGCGCCAGGCCGGTCCTTCACGTTCACGCCGGTCTCTGTCAGCATGCGGGCGGCCCATTGCAGCATGTCTGCTTCCAGCACTTCCACATCGGCAGGAGAAGCGCCCTTTTGCGGACCAAAAAGGCGGATGGCACCGGTGGGGCCGGTCAGGGGCCCTTGCACATCACATAGCAATTCCACCTCCGATTCCTGTAACAGTTCGCGCACCCCCGGGACCGAGAGCATGCCGCGACCACCGTCGCAGGTCACCGTTCCTCCCAGGCCCACGATGAAGCGGGAACATCCTCTTTCGCGGGCTGCCAGAAGCAGTTCTCCCACGCCGCGGGTATCGGCCTTAAAGGGATTCCGCTCCTCCGGTTTCACCAGCTGGATGCCACACGCCTGCGCCACTTCGATGATGGCAGCGCCCTCCGACAGGCCATAATAAGCGGTGATGGACCGGCCCAGCGGGTCGTGTACCGTTACGGGGATAAGGGTTGCGCCCTTTGCAGCTGCCAGCACATCCAGGGTGCCCTCACCACCATCGGCAAGGGGGATTTGTACCACCTCCACTTCCGGGATGCGCTCTTGCAAGGCATCCGCCAGCACCCGGGCCACCTCGCGGGCGCTCAGGCACTCCTTGAACGAATCCGGTGCAACAACAATTTTCATCATAATTAACCACGGCGCCAGCAGTTTGGGCCGATTTTGAAGGGCAGCTGGCTCACCCGGGCCACGGCGCCAGCAAAAACGGGCAAAATTGCGGGGCAGCGGGCTATACATCACAAAAATAAGTATTATCTTTGAACCAAACAATGGTTGTATGGGACTGGATCTTCGACATTACCTGGCGCTGAGCCTGCATGAACGCCTTTCCAACAGGGCGGTGAAAGCACACGTACTCCGGGAAATCTTTTGGGAGAGTACCCTGCGCTGCAACCTGCACTGCCGCCACTGCGGGAGCGACTGCAAACTGCAGCCCGGACAGAAGGACATGCCGCTGGAAGATTTCCTGCAGGTGCTGGACCAGGTGAAAGCTGCGGGCATGGACAGCCACCACATCATGATTGTGGTCTCCGGCGGAGAGCCGCTCATGCGGCAGGACCTGGAGCAGTGCGGACGGGCCTTTTACGAGCGGGAGTTTCCCTGGGGCATGGTGACCAACGGATTCGCCCTCAGTCCGGAACGTTTCAAACGTCTGCTGGCCGCCGGGATGGGCGCCATGACCGTGAGCCTGGACGGCCTGGAGGCCGAGCACGACTGGATGCGCGGCGTGCCCGGCAGCTTCCGGCGGGCGGGACAGGCCATCCGCATGGCGTGCCAGGTGCCGGACCTGGCCTTTGACGTGGTCACCTGCGTAAACAAGCGCAATTACCCGCACTTGCAGCAAATCAAGGAGTTCCTGCTCGGCTGCGGTCTCAAGCAATGGCGCCTGTTCACCGTGTTCCCTACAGGACGTGCGGCCAATGACCCGGAACTGCAATTGGACAACGAAGAATTCCGCGGCCTCATGGAATTCATCAAAGCCACCCGCAAGGAAGGCCGCATCAAGGCCAGCTACGGCTGCGAAGGCTTCCTGGGCAATTACGAAGGCGACGTCCGGGACAATTTTTACTTCTGCAACGCAGGCGTAAGCGTGGCCGGCGTGCTCTCCGACGGCTCCATATCGGCCTGCACCAGTATCCGGGCCAATTACCACCAGGGGAATATTTACAAGGATAACTTTGTGGAGGTCTGGGAAAAGGGCTTCCTCCCCTACCGCAACCGGGATTGGATGAAAAAGGACGATTGCGCCGCGTGCAGGTGGTGGAAGTTCTGCAAAGGCAACGGGATGCACCTGAGAGACGATAGTGGCAGGCTCATCACCTGCCACTACCAAAGGCTCTACGGAAAATAGCTACTCCTTTTTCATCTTGATGTCCGCCTGGGACTCATACGTGCCCATGTTCCAGCGGCCATCCCCCTCGTCCAATTGCTTCACCTCCAACGGAATACCCTTCTGGGGCGCATAGGTTCCGCCATTCTCCTCCCCGTCCACGTCTTCCACTGTCACCAGGACATCTTGCGGGATGGTCTCGATATCCCGGAGCAAGGCATACTCGCGGACAAATTTCCCCTCTGCATCCGTAAAGAGGGTATCGGCGTACTCCCAGACATAAGGAACCATTTTGCCGTTTTTCTCCACGTAGGCGCCGGACATCGGCGTGCTCATTTTCACGGCTACGCGGATGCCGGGAATGCCCTCCTCGTTCTCACTGCCCACCTGGCCGATAAAACGGTATGTGGCAGAGGGAACGCCATACTCCGCCGCAACAGGAGGGCCGTACATAGGCTTAGGCTCGTCCCAAGGCGCCGTGCCGGTTGTGCAGGACGCAAAGCCCAGCAAGGCAAAAATGCCATTGATGAAACGGATTAAAAATTTTTCCATTACACTTCCTCGTTTTCCGTTCGTGCAATAATCTCGTTCTGAAGCTGGGCGGTCATGTCGTTGAAGTAGTCCGAGTAACCGGCCACACGCACCAGGAGGTCGCGGAAGTCGTCCGGATTCTCCTGGGCTTTCTTCAGGGTCTCCGTATCCACAATGTTGAACTGGATGTGGTGTCCGCCCAGGCGGAAATACTCGCGGATGAGCTCTCCGAACTTCTCCAGGTCCTGCTGACGGCTCAGCAGCGCCGGGATAAAGCGGACATTCAGGAGCGTACCGCCGCTCTTGGTCTGGTCCAGCTTGCCCAGCGAACGGATGACGCAGGTGGGGCCTTTGGTATCCGAGCCGTGGGCCGGCGACGTGCCGTCGGAGATGGCGAAGTGGGCAAAACGGCCGTTCACGGAAGCGCCGCACATCTGGCCGAAGTAGTTGTGGCAGGTGGTGGACAGCATGTTGAGCTGCGTCTTGCCGCCACGGGTATTGGGACGGCCCTCGATGGCGGCCACCAGGTCGTCATAGACCTTCACGGCAATATCGTCCGCATACTTGTCATCATTGCCGAAGAACGGCGTATGGTTGCGGATGTACAGGCGCATGGGCTCCTCTTTCTTCCAGTCATCGGCCACGGCATCCAGCATTTGCCGCATGGTGTAACGCTTATCCTCGAAGACATGCTTTTTGAGCGTTGACAGGGAGTCCGTGATGGTGCCCAGACCCGTGCACTGGATGTAGGTGGTGTTATACCGCGCGCCGCCGCTGTAGTAGTCCTTGCCCTTGGCGATGCAATCGTCGATAAAGAGCGAAAGGAAGGTGGCGGGAGCGTACAGGGAGAACATGCGCTCGATGTAGTTGTTTACGCTGAGCTTCAGGTTCACGAAGTACACCATTTGCTTGTGCCAGGCTTCATATAGCTGCTCGTAGCTGGTGAAGGTGCAAGGATCGCCGGTTTCCAGGCCGATTTTCTTGCCCGTGAGCGGGTCCACACCGTTATTCAGCGTGATCTCCAGGATCTTGGGCGTGTTCAGGTAGCCGGTGAGCAGATAGGCCTCTTTACCGAAGGCGCCTACCTCGATACAGCCGGAGCAGCCACCCTCGCGGGCGTCTTCCAGGCTCTTTCCCTGGCGTACCAATTCCTTCACATAGGTGTCCGGATTGAAGATGGACGGATAGCCGTGGCCCTGGCGGATCACCTTGATGCCCTCGATGAGGAATTCATCGGGCGTATTCTGGGCGATGTGGATGGACAGGCCGGGCTGCAGTTCGTGCAACTCCTCCTGAATCTCCAGAATCATGTAGGAGAGCTCGTTCACGCCGGATTTTCCCTCCTTGTCGATACCGCCGATATTGATGTTGGTAAAGTCATTGTAGGTACCGGACTCGCGGGCGGTGATGCCCACCTTGGGCGGCGCAGGCTGGTTGTTGAACTTGATCCACAGGCAGCTGAGCAGTTCCTTGGCCTTGTCGCGCGTGAGCGAACCGTCCTCCAGTCCCTTCTTGTAGAACGGATACAGATGCTGGTCGATGTGACCGGGGTTCATGGAATCCCAGCCGTTGAGCTCCGTCACCGTGCCCAGGTGCACGAACCAGTACATCTGGATGGCCTCCTGCAGGTCCCGCGGGGCATGGGCGGGCACCCAGTGGCAGGTGGCGGCAATCTTTTCCAGTTCCGCCTTCCGCACCGGGTCCTTGCAGGCCGATGCCATCTCCTCCGCCAACTTGGCGTGACGCTCGGCAAAGAGAATGGCGGCGTCGCAGCTGATGGCCATGGCCTCCAGCTCCTGCTGCTTGTCCGTGGCTTCCGGGTCGTAAATGAAATCCAGGGCGTCCAGCGCTTTTTGGATACGCTGTTTCACGTCCAACAGGCCCTCGTGGTACATCTTGCCGTCCATGGCCGTGTGGCCGGCGGCGCGCTGCTCCATGAACTCGGTGAACACACCGGCGTGGTAGGCTTCCTCCCACTCCTTGGAAACGTGGTTGAAAATACGCTCCCGCTGGGTTTTTCCCTTCCAGTAAGGGATGACCTCGCGCTCGTAGGTGTCAATGTCGGCCTGCGAAATGTTGTACTGCTGCAGCTCACGGGTGTCCAGCACATGGAGGTCCTCCACAGAGTGGCACGTGAGTTCCGGGAATGTGGGCACCGCCTTAGGCTTGGGGCCGCGCTCCCCTACAATAAGCTCATCCGGACCGATATAGATGGTTTTCTTGGCGCAAATCTCATAGAAGTTTTTGGCGCGCAGCACCGGGGTGGGGTACTTGCCATAATTCTCCTTGTAGAAAGCGGTTTCTATCAGGGCCCGCTCAATGGTGAGGGTGGCGGGCGTTTCAATACTTTCCTGGCGCAGCCGTTTGATGCGCGCGTTCATTCCGCCGTCGTTCTGCGGATATTTGATGCCAAAATTCTTCATGAATGTTTTGCGTTGTAAACTTCTTCCAGGGTCATGGGCTTTTTGAGTTTGCCAAGAACCCGGGCGCCCGTTTCCGTGATTACATAGTCCAACTCGTTGCGGAGGCCTCCGAAACCCTTCCAAGCCTCGAATTTGTCATAATTGATGAATTCCTTGAACCTGCCTTCGGCCTTCCAAAGGTCTATCAGTTCAGGTATGAAGTAGATGCCTGGCTCCACAGTAAACACAAAGCCCTTTTCCAGCGGGCGTGCAAGGCGCAGGGACTTGAAGCCGAACTGGGTGCTCTTCTTCTCCCCGTTTGCGTATCCCACGTACTGCTCTCCGAGGTTTTCCATATTGTGGACATCCAGTCCCATCATGTGGCCGGTGCCGCATGGGAATACAAGGGCGTAGGCGCCACTCTCCGCAATGTCGCGGGGATTTCCCTTCATGAGGCCCAGGTCCACCATGCCTTCCGCAATGGTTTCCGCCGCGGCCAGGTGGGCGTTGCGGTACGGATTCCCGGGACGGAGTTCCTTCACGGCCGCATCAAAGCTGCGCAGGTGCAGGTTGTAAATCTCCTCCTGCCGACGGGTGAAATGCTCGCTCACGGGCATGGAGGAAGAAAGGTCTCCGCAGTAATGGTAGGCATTCTCCGCGCCCGCATCCAACAGGAAGATGTCTCCCTCTTTGAGGGTATGGATAAATCCGTGATTGTGAAGCACTTGACCCGCCACGGTGGCAATGGTAGGGAAGGCAAGCCGGCCGCCGGGGCGCTTGGTGGCAATCTTGAGGACAGAAGAGGCAATCTGGGCCTCATGAACGCCGGGACGCACGCGGCGGTACGCCTCCAGATGCATCAGGGTGCTCACGTCCACCGCATCCTCAATCACGGCAATCTCTTCCGCCGTCTTGTGGATACGCATATCCACAATAGCCTTGATGAGAGGTTCGTCCGCCCTGACAGTTTGCACCTCCGGCAGGATGCCCAGCAGGTCCATCAGGCGGAGGTAATGGTCTCCACGGTACGGCGGCAGGAAGCGCACGTTCCGGCCCTGGTGCATGGCCTTGCGAAGGTACTCCTTCAGTTCTTTCACCGGAAGGGTTTTCTCCACACCCACCAGTTTGGCATTGTCCGAGAGGGACGGCATGGTGCCAGTCCAGACAATATCGTCAATGGTGAGCTCGTCGCCAAAGATGATTTCCTCACCGGAATCTGCGTCGATGACAGCCGAGAGCCCGGCATAGTCCAAGCCCCAGAAATAGAGGAAGGAGCTGTCCTGACGGAAGTCGTACTCGTTGCCTTCGTAGTTCATGCCCACCTGGTTGTTGCCCAGGAAAAGGAGGATGCCGCCGCCCACCTTCTCCCGAAGGGTGGTACGGCGTGAGATGTATGTTTCTTTATTAAACATGAGATTCTTCGCTTCGCTCAGAATGACAAAAAAGGTTGCTCAGGATGACAATCAGTGGGTGCGGCTGTTGGACTTGGTGCAGAGATTAACGTATTTATGCTTGGATATCTGCTGGTCGGTGGCGGGGAAATACCGGGCCAGCAGTTCATACAGGCCGGGGTCCCGTTCCTTAAGTTCCTCGCGGGTGTTCACATAGTTGTGCTTGCCGTCCGGATGGTCCATCTCCGCATTCACGTTGAACCAGTCCTGCACGCCCTCCGCGAAGTACTCCGCAATGTCCGTGGTGCGGTAGGTATTCCACCACAAATCCTTGTCGATAGCATTTTGCAGCAGCACCTCCAGGCGCCCGTTGATGTCCGGCTCCACCTGGACAATGCCCACCAGGTGGATGCTGTGGGCGAATTCGTGAATGAGGATATCCTCCGCGTGGTACTTGTCTATCTGGTAGCCCAGCACGTTCTCCTCCGCGCAGGAGGTGAGCGGGAACTCCAGGTCGCCGCCCAGGCCGCGGGCCCTCAAGTCCCAGTTGAGGGTGGTATCCGCCGCAAGATAAGCGTGCTCCGGCACATCCGTGGTGCCCTCGTACCGGCCCATCATGGTAACCCTGGTACCGGCCTTCCTGAGGGCGTCCATAACGTCATCCGACAACATGGAGGTCATGGCCCACAGGGTGTTGTAACCGGCTACCAGTGCACTGTCCGGGCAACGCCGGGAACTGCATAGCGGAATGCCGTTCACATCCACATACTTTTTGTACCAGGGGTCCAGATGCAACGAATCCGGAGGTGTGGTGATAACACACTCCGGAATGCCCAAGGCGGTGACAAAGTCCACTTCCACCGCCTTCTGGGGGCCCTTGCAGCCCAGGATAAGGGCTGCAAGCACCACCACGGGAAGGATAAGACGTTTCATAACTTACTTCATGTAGGTGTAACGGTAGTCGGTAGGGCTCACCAGGGTTTCCTTGATGACTCTGGGGATGACCCAACGGATGAGGTTGAACTCACCGCCGGCCTTGTCGTTGGTACCGGAAGCGCGGGCGCCGCCGAACGGCTGATTGCCCACAACGGCTCCGGTGGGTTTGTCGTTGATGTAGAAGTTGCCGGCGGCATAGCGGAGGTCGTGGGTAATCTTCTCCGCGGCCAGGCGATCCTTGGCAAAGACGGAACCGGTGAGGCCGTACGGGGAAGTCTCATCGCACAGTTTCACAGCCTCGTCCACCTTGTCATCGTCATAGGGATACACGGTGAGCACGGGACCGAAGATTTCCTCTTCCATGCACTTGAAGTGCGGGTTGGTGGTTTCGATGATGGTGGGTTCCACAAAATAGCCTACGCTCTTGTCGCGTCCTCCGCCCATCACCACTTTGGCGTCGGAGGCCTTCTCCGCATAGGAAATATAGCTGTCGATATTGTCCCAGGAGGCTTCGTCGATGACGGCGTTGATGAAGTTGCCGTGGTCCATCACATCGCCCATCTTCACCTCCGAGGCATACTGCTTCATGATGCCCAGCACTTCCGGCCACAGGCTCTTGGGCACGTACATGCGGGAAGCTGCGGAGCACTTCTGGCCCTGGAATTCGTAGGCACCGCAGAAAGCGGCCGTTGCCACGGCCTTGGCATCTGCGGAAGGATGCACAAAGATGAAGTCCTTGCCGCCGGTTTCACCAACCAGGCGCGGGTAGCTCACATAGTGGCCCAGGTTTTCACCGGCCTGGCGCCAGAGGCTGTTGAAGGTGCCGGTGGAGCCGGTGAAGTGAATGCCGGCGAACCACTTGGAAGAAGTAGCCACCTTGCCGATGAGGGCGCCGCTGCCCGGCAGGAAGTTGATGACGCCGTCCGGCAGGCCGGCTTCCTTGTACAGCTGCATAAGATAGTAGTTGGAGAGCGTAGAAGTGGTGGAAGGCTTCCACAGGGCCACGTTGCCCATCAGGACCGGCGTCATGCACAGGTTGGAGGCGATGGACGTGAAGTTGAAGGGAGTAACCGCAAGGATGAAGCCTTCCAGGGGACGGTACTCCGTATGGTTGATGTTGCCGGCGCCGTTCTTGGGCTGCATGCCGTAAATCTTGGAGGCGAAGTGCACGTTGTAGCGGAAGAAGTCGATGGTTTCGCAGGCGCTGTCAATCTCCGCCTGATAGATATTCTTGCTCTGGCCCAGCATGCAGGCGGCATTGAGGATGGGACGATACTTGGTAGCGAGCAGCTCCGCGCATTTGAGGACGATGGCGGCGCGGGTGGTCCAGGGAGTCTCGCTCCAAATCTTGTGGGCCTCCATGGCAGCCTCCACGGCCATTTGCACTTCCTTCTCCCCTACTTTGTGGAAGGTAGCCAGCACATGTTTGTGGTCATGCGGGCAAACCACCTTGCCGGTATTTCCGGTGCGGATTTCCTTGCCGCCGATGATGATGGGGATGTCCACCACCGTGTTGTATTGGCGTTTGAGCTCGGCGTCCAGGGCCACACGCTCCGGAGAACCTTCCAGATAAGCCTTCACCGGCTCGTTGGCCGGCACCGGGAAATTGATGATTGCGTTGTTCATATCAGTTATGGTTGTTTTTGTGTTTTTTCAAAGTCTACGAAAGTACGAATTTTTGACGAGATTTAAAAGTCCTTACCTATATTTATAGGTAACGATGAAGTCGAAGGTGCGGCCGCTTGCCTTTATCTTGTTGCGGAACACAATGTCCTTCCCCTTGGCCGCCGCCACGTGGTCCGGATGCATGCCCACCAGGAAACGTCCCTGGTTCTCTCCCGTTCCATCAGGGTCCCCGTCGTAGGTGATGACGCTGCCGGCCTTGTCCTTCTTGCCGCCCCAGACATACCACTGCCAGAAGGCCGTACCCTCGCTCCAACTGCAGGCTTTGCCGCTAAGGTCCACCCACATGCCCGGCTTGTAGGAGGTGAAGTCCACCTGCGTGCCGTCCGGATTGTAGGAAGTGAAGCTGCTCTCGTCCAGCTTGCGGACATCGGCGCCGATGAAGGTGTTCACCTTGTTCACCGGAAGCTCGAAATAGCCCACCTGGAAGCCGCCGCGCGAGGCGGCCTCGTCCGTGTCGATGACCACGTCCACCGCAATGGTGGTGCCGCTGAGCGTCCAGGCATAGGAGCTGCCCAGCCCGGCGCCCTCAAGGGTGCCGCTGGAAGGGGCGGCAAGGTCCATGACCGCACCGTCGGCCCGGAATTGAATCTTGTACGGCCAATGACGGTCGTTGGTGTTGTTCTCGTCCCAGAGGTGCGTAATGTAAGTGGTTGGCGTACAGGCCACTACAGCCCATACGTATTGGGCGTTCGCGGGAACGGTCCAGGTGGCGGTGGCGGCATTGTCCGTGGCGGCGGTGGCCATCACGGGGTCGCTGTAGAAGCGCGTGCTCATGTCGGAGCCCAGGGCCACGAACCCTATCGTCCAACCGGCCTGGGAGGCGTCGCCGCTCTTGTTGAAGCCGGCCTGGTTGGGCAGGCCCACGAAGTCGGCCGAAAGCTCCTGGCCGGGGGCTGCGCTCAGGCGGATGAGGTTGAAACCGGTAGCTTCCGGCACCTTGGCGGGATCCACCATGTAATAGCCGCCCCCAACGTCGCTGCCCTTCCAGCCAATGGCGCCGGCATAATGGGCGCCGGCAGCGCTGATTTGCCGGAAATCCCAGGTGGCGCAGCGGGAGGCATAGTCGTACAGCTGTGCGTTAAACGTTTCTATGTCAATATTATACGCATACATGTAAGACTCCAGGGAATCCTTGGGCTTGGTGGCGCTGCGCCATACGTTGGCCACGGCGTCAATGCCATATTGGTCCACCCAGTAATAGTGGAAGAAATAGCTGCCGTAGCGCATGTCCTCGTGGGCGAAGTGGCGGTTGCAATTGTCGCAGAAGGTGGAGAAATAGTAGTTGGTGAAGGTTTCCTCAGGGCACATCTGGAAACTTTGCCACTGGGCCGTCTGCTCCCAGAAGGTGCTCCCCTGCCCCTGGTCGTAACGGAAAGCCACGTTGTAAATGTTGGAGGCCTTCTTGTTGAGGATGAGGTCGCAGGCCGTCTGGTACTGGAAGGAGTGACCAATCTCGTGGGCCACGGTGGAACGGCTGTTCGCTGCCTCCGGGTTCACCCACAGGCAGCCGGTAATGTTGTCTTCCGGTCCAGAGCCGTAGGCCGCCCATTCCGTCTGGTGCCACAGGTAAATCTGGAACTTATAGGTATCCAGATAGGATTTGTCGGCCGGAGTATAGTGGGCGAACTTGAGGGTGTTCACATAGTAGTCGTAGATTTCCTCGCACCAGGACAGGAACGTGTCCGTGTCCAGGTGATAGGGACTGCCGGCCTGGTCCGGCGTGGTGGTGCCGTAATCCTTGTCCCAGAAAAGGATGAAGTGCTCGCTCTGCTTGCTGCGGCCGAAATAGTACAGGCTTTCCGGCTTGAGCGGGTCATAGAACGTGCCGGTCACCTCCCATCCGCGCTCCTTCTTGTAGAACTCGGAGGTCATGTAAATCTTCTCGTAATTGGGAACGTCGGCCGGGGTGAGAACCTGGTTTACGGGAGGGGTGGGAGTCACCTCTTCTTCGTCCTCCTTTCCGCCGGGAACGGGATCCGGTTTCGTTTCTTTCTTGCAGGAAAAGGTCAGCATCAGGGCTGCGGCAGCCAGCCCGAACATCCATTTCTTAGTCATGGTTATTGTTTTTGTTATTTAAGTTTTTGGTCATAATTGAACCAGCGGGTGCCGGTGGACGCGGTACCGTCGGTGCCTTCGCCCAACTTGAGCTTATACCAATACTTGGTCTTGAGAAGGGCCGTCTTGAACTGGTAGGTCTGGTTGCAGACTACGGCGAAGATAACGTCATTGGCAGGCCTCTGGCCTTCCAGGCTCACGGTGCAGTCCCCGCTCTCGAAGGGCTGGGCGTAAACGGGGCGGCCGTCGGTGGTTCTCCAGCAGAGCTGGCACACCAGGTCCAGCGCGTCGAAGTTACCATTGACGGAAGGCTGGGTAACGCCCTCAAAAGAGACCGTCACTTTGTCTCCCTTCACCTTGATGGGGATGATGTTGGCGCCGGTCCAGCCGGGAAGGGTACTTCTCTCGGGGTGATGCCAGCCGTCATCGGCCAGATAAGTTTCCACGTATGGCGTGAGTTTCCAGGGATCGCATTTCTGGGAACCCTCCGACTCTACCGTCGTTCCAAAATACTGGTTGGACAGCTTTTTGGCGGCATTGGAGTAAATGCCCAGGTCGAGGAGGGCCACACGGGAACGGAACTCAAGAATCATGCGTTTCACCTGGTCGTGCCCCATGGGGGAAGACCGGGCCAGACTTTGCAGGAGATACCCCTGGCAATGTTCCCAAATCCATTTGATGGCACCGTCCCCTACGCTAATCTCCATGAAGGAGGGGAAGACCTCGGAATACTGGACGCCGCCAAGGATACGGCGGTTGTCACCGGTCGATGGCATCATCCAGTCCGGCGGGCCCCAGGTGCCGTCGCTCTTCCAGCCGCCGTAACACTCGATGGGGATGAACGGAGCCAACAGGGTGCCGGAGGCCAGCCAGCCGAATTCGATATCGGCCGGTTTTGTGGTACCGCGGCGGATGTTGAGGGCACGCTGCAACCATACGTCGCAGCCTTCGTGGAACCAGCTGATTTTCTTGCCGCCCGGACGGGAGGAGAAAATGCAGTGGATACCTTCGTGCGTCACATTGTAGGTATGGTAGTCTTTGTCGTTGTAATTGCACTTGGGGTCGAAACAATAGACCGGGTAATAAGACAGAAGGAGCATGGGATATTCCTTGCCGCCGCTGTACACGGAACTCTGCCAGCCACCGGTGGCGGTATTGGGCTCGTCGTCGGTGCTGAGGCCGGAGCCATAGAGATAAACCGTGCTGCGGTAACCTTCCATGGCGTTGCGGTCCGGGAGCCAGCCCATTTCGTTACGGAGATACTCGAAGTCTTCGTTCAGCTGGGCCAGCATGCGTTTGGCCGCCGCCTCATTTTCCTTTACCAGGGGATTGGCGTTCTTTCCCTGGACAAAGGTGAACCAGCGGTCATCGTAGCGCCAGGCCTCTCCGCCAACCACGCCCGTCATATTCTTGGTGGGCATTTCGGGCATGGTATAATCGTCCAGGAAATCATAATCGATTCCTTGGTAGGCGGGCCATTCGGAGAAGGTCTCGGCAAGGGCCGGTTCCCGGGAGCCCCCTTCATCGATATCCCCCTTTTTTTGGCAGGCGACTAGAACAACAAGGGCAACAGCCCCTAAAAGAAGATGTTTGCAAGCGGTCATCATTGGTATCAGTTAAAGTGCACACAAAAATAGCATATATCCCCACCAATTCATAGAAAGAATGTACATTCCGCTATCAATTTCGTCCAAAAACGGCAGGTTCATCTTCGCCGGGCCAGACAACCCGCAAAAACAGGCAAAA
>Ga0247611_10004272_pt1 | contig 19975 bp, 18 predicted proteins | sample 177DNAGHGhighgp2_FD_192422 | JGI IMG/M metagenome (GOLD analysis project Ga0247611, IMG submission 192422) | Sheep rumen microbial communities from Palmerston North, Manawatu-Wanganui, New Zealand - 1770 DNA GHGhigh gp2 | ecosystem: Host-associated > Mammals > Digestive system > Stomach > Rumen...
GGTTCGGAGAAATATCTAAGCAGGAAGGCTATATATCCCTCGATTCTTCAGAATTCTTAAAATTTAGCTCCATAGAAGGTGATGACATTCCTATGGTAGATGATAGAAGGGCGATTGACTGGCTGAATGAAAATGTAAAGGGTACTCCAGTGGTATTAGAAGCAAATGGAGACAGCTATACCTATTACAATAGAATATCGACCTTCACTGGATTACCTACAATACTGGGCTGGAGGACTCACGAGTGGCTATGGAGAAGTGAAAATTCATCTACGGGCTTCCCGGAAGAGGCAGCAGTAAGAGAAGAGGTTGTAAAAAATATATATACCTCTAAAGATGAGCAGTACGTAAGAGAAAAGCTAGAGGAATATGATGTATCTTACATTGTTGTGGGTTATTGTGAATTAAATAATCAGATGAAATGGGGAGAGGCGCCTGTAAATGAAGAACTGCTCAAGAGCCTTGGTACAGTGGTGTTTGAATCTGATCAATTTGATGGAGTAGCCCCAATATATATAATTAAGATAAACAAATGGTGGGGAAAAAAGTAAAATAAAAAGGAGTATGCCGGCTAGATATAAATAATGTAGTAAAAAATAGAAAGCTAATATAATAATAACTTTACTGGTAATTCACGAGAAAATGATTATAATCTCATTTTTGACAGTAACGAACGATAAACATTTTGGAGAGTGTATTTAGGCTTTTCAAGGAACGATTGGCAGAATGAATAGCTGCTCAATTTGCTTGAAGGAGATATGATTCTTGCATAAATTAAATCAGTAAGTATTGAGTGAAAGTCATATTTATAGTTATGTCGACAGTTTATTTTTCTGCAAATATTATCTAGTCGAAGTTCATAACAAATATGTTGGAGGAAAAGGTATTCAACATTACAATAACGTTCTTCACCTTAGAAAATAAAAAGTTAAGAGAAAAAAAGTGTCAAAGACCCGGTTTTCGAATTTACTCATAATACTTTAGATAATATCATAAAATCCTTTTAATTTTTAGTAAAATATGCTATAATGAACAGCAATAATCTTATGGTGTATAAAATGTTTCTATTTACGGTAGATATACTTGCAATCAGCGGAATTAAGCATACAACATTGGACTTGCGACACTCGTCAAATACCGACGCAAAGTGGGTTCATGTTAATACTTTCTCGCTGTCTCGGATTAAAGTGTTTTTATCAGTTTGGCAAAAATATGATTACAGAGCATCGGTGCCCTCATATTTAAGAAACCAGCATAATTTGGACTTATGCGGAACGTCTGCTAAAAGGCAGTCAATATACATAAACAAACAGACAGCTGGTTTGAAGCCAACACCCGTGTCAGAGGGAATGACCAACTATGAAGTAAACACTTCGGTGGGTCAACAGGAGAAAACAGAATTATTACTTATATAACCTTAAGAAACAAGTATACCAGGGGTTTTAACCTTAGAAAATTGTTGAGTTTTCAGGAAAGATTTACTGTATTTATAAGGGGAGGAATATTTAATGTTTAGAAATAATGAACTTGCTAAAGATTATTTGATACAGAATAGAAAAAGCGAAGCAATAAGTTCATATTTGACAGAATATTATTTTGAGAGAAGATATCTGCAGAACATTAATTATACGCAGGGATGGTATCTAGATTGCCAGGATGAAGGTTTGAATTTTTATGTACAAAAACAAGTACTTAATGAAACAGACATTTCTTTTGCCAATCAACCCAATATATTGATGTGGCAGGTGTATTTTGACGCAGATGATGAAATTGTATTAAAAAGATATGGAACTAATGTAGCTATTAGAGTGGAGGATTATGTTCAAAACAATCATCTTGTGGAACGACATCGTAGGCCGCTTGAACATGAAGATGTAGAGGAACAAGAACGTAGAAATGAGTATTGCAATAGATTGATTGCAGATGGAAAAATTATAGACGTGGCAAACAAAGTCTATATTGAAAATGCGTTTTTGAATAAATATTTTGGGATTTCTGATATAGATTTCATTGTTAAAAATGATTTGGGCTATATAGCATTAGAAGTTAAGTACAAGTACCCGTCTCGAAACGGGTGCTATGGAATAAACGTAGGTCCTTTTTCTGTATTTAATAGAATGGAACAATATGGGATAAGAGTATTCAATATTATTTTGAAAAACCAAAACAGAATGGATTGTCTTGATTATATTGCGCAAGATAATCCAGTTGTTGAATATGCGTATGTTGATACTGGTAGAAATTATCCTGTTCGTAATTCACCAGTTGCATGTGCGTATTTTGAAGATGGTATACAACAATACAGAGCAATACCATGCACTGAGTATAGACGTTTTAATGACCGTGGAAATATAATTGATATGCGCTGCCCTTTATGTGGAGATGGTATGGTTCTGAGAAATACGCAATACGGAGAACTTTTGGGATGCAAAACTTTCCCTTGGACAGGATGTCGTGGTAAGATTCATTTATCAAACAGGATTGGGGAATAAAAATGATGGTAGTAATATGCCACCATCTATCTAAAACAATGATAGAGGAGAGAATAGAGTATTAATGGCAACAAAAAAACAGACAAAGGTCGAAGAAAGCATACATGAGGAAACCGATAAAATAAGAAGAGTCAAGAAAACTGTAATGGAAAGAGATGTTAGCGACAAGGCATTGGTTCCAGAAGATCTTGCTGAAGATAACTGGAAAGAAAAAGTATTTTCTTGTCCTGACAATGTAGTGAGGTTGGGGACAGTTTTTAGTGGAATTGGTGCAATAGAACATGCCTTTCAGCGCCTTAAAATACCTTATAAGATTGTGTTTGCGGGAGATATTGATGCAAAGTGTAAGGAAAGTTACTTCGCAAATTATGATATAGCTGAAGAAGATTGGTTTACGGATGTTAGAGATTTTAATGCTGCTAAATACAAAGGCAAAGTTGATATAGTAGTCGGTGGCGCACCATGCCAAGCGTTCTCGATGGTCGGAAAGAGACTTGGATTTGAGGACGCGAGAGGAACCTTGTTTTATGAGTTTGCCCGTGTGGTAAAAGAAACAAAGCCCAAATTATTTATATTTGAAAACGTGAAGGGCATCACAAACCATGATGGTGGAAGAACATGGCATGTGATTTATGATATTTTTGAAGAATTGGGCTATGATGTCCATTTCAGAGTGCTTAATAGTAGAGATTATGGGATTCCACAGAACAGAGAGCGTTTGTTTTGCATAGGTTTTAGGAGGAAAACGGCATTTAAATTCCCGGCACCGATAAAACTGGAATATAAAATGTACGATTTTCTTGAAGATTATATAGATACAAAATATTTCTTGAAAGAAAAGGGCATTAAGTTTGTTACGAGTACTAAAAATCGTGAAAAGAGTTATACCCAGGTAAACGGTGATGTAGCTCTGTGCCAAAAAAGAAATCAACAGTTTAATTGGCATGGTGATTTTGTTTTTCATCCTGTTTTGGAAGAGGATGGATATAACGAGGAATATGATGAATTTGTATTTGATGTAAAGGATGTAGAAGAAAAATATTATCTATCAGATAAAGTTGCTAAATATGTATTGGCAGGAGGCACTAAAAACTTCAGAACATCCACGGAAACAGATCTTGATGTAGCAAGACCTTTATTACAAACGATGCACAAAATGCATCGAGCCGGAGTAGACAACTATGTTACGCATAAGGGAAGAATCAGAAAGCTTACTCCAAGAGAATGCTTACGGCTTATGGGATTCAAGGATAGCTTTAAGATAGTAGTGTCGGACACATCAATGTATCAGCAGTCGGGCAATAGTATCGTTGTAGATGTCCTTATTGCCTTGCTTAAAGAATTGGACATAACAAAATATGGGGTAAAACCAAATGAAAATTAACGGAGAAGAATTAAAAACAATATCGGTATTTCCTGCTATGATGACGGTTCCTGACTGTGTCGTTGCAAGAAGCAACAAAATTGGAACAGGCAATGGTGAGGCTAAGTTCTATGTGTCTTCCAAAAGTACCATGTATGACTTCTTTGGACCGGAAAGATTTGTCGTAAAGTGTTTTATGCTGAAATCCGACCTGATTTCTTATATGAACGCCATAAAAAATGAGTATATGAACCCTTCACAGAATTATGCTCAAAAGGATAAGTTCCCGTCTTTGTGGCAAGAAAGAGTTAATATGATAAACTCTTTGAAGGATGTGATAGAATTTAAGATGCAGGATCAATATCAGATAACGGGTCCCAGGGGCTATATAAAGTCATTTGATGACGGTTATAAAATAATTAGAAATTTGGCATTGCCTCTTGTGAGCTACATTTACGTAGAAAAAGTTGGCGATGAAAATGATCCTCTTTTCTATTGGAAATTGTTTGTGGATTTTGATGCAATATGGGAAAAACAGAATGGGCCACTGGTTTTGAATTATGGCAAACTTAAGGAAAAGGCTGACAAATCCAAGAAAGAAAAGAAAGAGGACGCTAAAAAACAAGAAATCAGCAAGGCAAGAGTAGGACAGGGCAAGTATCGGGAACTACTTCTTGAACAGTGTCATTTCTGCCCTATAACAATGATATCAGATGAAAGATTGCTTATTGCAAGCCATATTAAGCCGTGGGCTGCATCTTCTGATGACGAAAAAATAGATCCATATAATGGGTATATGCTATCTCCAATGTATGATAAGCTATTTGATAGAGGTTTCATCACTTTTACAGAAAACAGGCATATAATACTATCAGAGTTTATTTCTAGTTTTACTTGGAAACAGATAGGAATTAGGAATGATACATTTATAAATGCACTGCCGATTGATGATAAGAGAATAGAATATCTTAAATTTCATCATGAGAATGTATTTAAGGGTTCTTATAGTGGTGAACTACCCACCGCCTAAAGGTAGTGGGCTTCCGTTAAATAGTTCACTAGACTAAGTATGGAGAAATCTATACTACGATATTTAGGTCATGACACCTATGGTTGACGCACCAGACCATTGCACTGTCGTATAACTTTAAGTCGGGTCGGAGTAAGAAAAGCCCAGTGAGTTATACGTAAAAAGCCTTTATATCATTGTCGAGGTGATGCCGAATTCCTTATAAGGAGAAAATTTACTATGAAGATAGAAATCAACAGCGACAACTTTTTAAAAATCAAGGGGCACGTATCAAGACTCAATCTTTATCCAAGTGGCAAGGCCATGAACATCACTGTAGCCGTTCATAAGCCTGACAGCGACAGTGACAACTTTGTCACTTTGAAAAGCTTTGATGAAGCCCAGTTCAAGAATCTCACCATCGGCATGAAAGTAGAGATCTGGGGTGAGATCGGATCCGCATCATATAAGAATAAGGATGGCGAGACATGTTACCATGATAACAACGATCTGATCGCCAAGAACATCATCTACGATGAAACTAAAAAGACGACGGTACAGCGCGAGGCAATGAGGGCTTTCAGCGAATAATATCTGTACACAAACCTCATAGATTCCTGTGACACCATTCGGTGTTGCAGGAATTTTTTTTTACGAAATTGCCGAAAACGACCTAAAATTCAACATTGACACTTTCGGCTAAATATTATATATAAAGGGCAAATTGTCCCGAAAATCAATAAAAAAACAGATGGAACATATGTATATGAAATTGAAGATCTTAAGGAGAGTTGGAAATCATGGCAGGCGATACGCAAAAGAAATCAGCAAGGCAAGAGAAGGACAGGGCAAGTATCGGGAACTACTTCTTGAACAGTGTCATTTCTGCCTTATAACAATGATATCAGATGAAAGATTGCTTATTGCAAGCCATATTAAGCCGTGGGCTGCATCTTCTGATGACGAAAAAATAGATCCATATAATAAAAAAAAACATGGAGGATTGCTTTTGATGCTTATTAAGCCTTACAAGCTATTTCTTGAGTTTGAATGGTGCGGAAAGATAAGTGTTAAATACATGATGTTCTTTACGGTGGCATATGCAGTTTCTGAGAATATCCTCTTTTTTAGTCTTTATATCCATTTTCAGCCTCTATTTGTGGTATTTTGTACTTTTGCACTTCTTGAAAGACTTATTATACAAGGTTTTTGAGCTTTTTGCAACAACTAAACATTTACGATATTAAAATCAAGAAAATATAATAATAACCAATTGACGTAAAGATATAAAATAAAAAAATACCCCTTTCCAAGATTTGAAATCGTTGTAGAGGGGGTATTATTGTTTATGAGTGGATTAACTTAATGACATTGGGTAAACGCCACTCAGTGCATAGTATTCTTAAGAGTCTTAAGGGCCCTGTTCAGTGAAACCATCATCTGTGTGAAGGCATCCTGGTTTCCGAAGACAGTATAGCCGTTTTCGGCTAAGAAATCCGAAACCATCGTTTTTATCCTGAAGGTAAAGCCTGCGTCCGCATGCGTATCAAACAGTTCCTTAAAGTGCTCAACCTGCTTTGCGAATTCCGCATGGTCGGGAATCATTTTCCTGAGGCGTTCAGCAGAATACTGGTTATGCTTGTTCACTTCCTCTTCGTTCATCTGCTCTTCGAAAGCATCTGCCTCGAGAGGATTGATCAGATCTTCGGTGCAGGAATCACAGGACTCTTCGAGCTCTGCGGCAGCTATTTCTGCGTCTTCGTTAATCTCGTTCATCTCCTTCGGACTGAGCATTGCACTGATGTCGACGGTGGTAGTCTTGAATTGGATTTCCTTGCCTGTAAGCAGTTTATATAAAACGGGAAGATATGTCGCAAATGCCGAGGCATCGTCAAGGAAGGTTTCGCCGTCAATGGTTTCTGTTTCAAGATTTTCCAGGAGATAACGGAAATCCATCATGCTGATGAGTGGCCTGTCATACGGAAATATCCAGCATGTTACGCCATGCTCAAAGTAATTGAAATCGACGGAAAGCAGTGTAAGCGCAGAGTGGAGGAAGGAGCTGTAAAGCTCTCTTTCCTCGTGACTCTTAAAGTTGTCATAAGTGCTGACAATGGATTCGACGAGCTGGCTTAATTTAGTTTCATTTACCGTGCCGTCATCATTCGTCGTGAAACCGCAGACAGGCGTCATATAGCCCTCTGCACGAAGTCTGATTTCTTCAATGCATGCATTGTAGAGCTTTTCATAATGCTGTTCTGCGTGGCGGATTTTACCGCCACGCGTGTGATTTGTTTCATTGTAGATTTTAGTTGACATAGTTTTATGTATCCTTTCGTTTAGATTAATATGTTAAGGCCTTGGCCTTAAGCTCGGTTTTCATATAGCCAGTAATGACTATATGGGTTTCTTCGTTCTGTCCGTCAAGAAGCATATCTATGATATCCTTCTGTACGGTCAGATCGAGAGCACGTCTGACTTCCCTGATGCCCATTTCACTGTCTGCAAACTGAAGGAAATCCTTTGCACCGTCTTCTGTGATCGAAACGCTGCAGTTATCAGGCAGACTGGGCATGTCACGGACATACTGCTTTACTATCCTGAGATAATCTTCGTCGTTTATGCGGTGGAAGTTGATGACCTGGCTGAATCTTCCCATCAGCTGGGCGCAGCAGCCTCCAATATCAATCAGGTCCTTATAGACGAGGTCAAGATAGATGTCAGTCGGCTTATCGGAAGCTTCTTTGGCTATTGCGGAAGTAAAGCCGATAGTACTTTTGTTTGCTTTGCGAAGCTTCTGCTTACGTACCTCTTCGAATGCGCCGAGGCCAACGAAAAGCGTATTAGCGGTGTCGGTATTGACGACACATTTTTTGGCTCCGTCGAAACGGGAGAAGGTGGCACCTTCGACCATGGTGAGCAGTTCATACTGCACTTTGAGGTTCATGTTGTCGCCTGCGGAATTGAAGCTTGGCATGACCTTCTTATCGAATTCATCGAGGAATATTATACCCTCTCCATTTTTTGAGCCAGCATTGGCAAGCTCTCTTGTAATGTCACTTACTTCTCTGCCGATAAATCCTGCAGAGGTGAAGCTTGAGAGATCAATCTGGAGCACAGGAATATAGGGTTCAAGTATTTTCCTGATTTCACGGAAAAACTGGCTCTTGCCGCAGCCAGACGGCGCTGTGATCAGGAAGTTTGACTGAATTGTCTTTCCTTCTGAAAGTGCCTGCACATATCTGTAAACATTCGAACAGGCTATCAGAAGCTGCTCATCCTGGCCAATGATGTTGGCCCTTATCTGATCATAGAAGCTTTTGAATGAAGTGTTCTTAAGGAAGGTCTTAAGGCCAAAGCGGTCTTCCGTGAATTCAAAGGGAGCTTTGGATTCGGTGCTCTCGCTTTCTGAGCTTTCCACATTGGCGGAAAAGGGAGTACTTTGCCTGGCTGTTTTATCCATGCCAAGATTCTTTGCTTTGTAGAAAGCAGCAGCAATTTCATCTGCGGGGGTAATTGTCAAAATCTTTTTCCCGTATATGAAATTTGTTAATTTGCCAAAGCAGTAGCCGTAGAAGGTAAAGCTGTCACCTTCTTTGGTGTACATCAGCTTGAAGGAGTCGGCCTGATCGGTATTTAAAACTGAATAGTCTGAGTAGAAGGCAAGACTGTCCTCCAGGTCAGCCTCCATGCTGTTTACGCAAATCGGTGATTTGAGAAACAGCATGTTGTTGGCTTTTTCACAGTAAAGCGTCGAAAGCTTTACATCACAATGAGGCTGGCACAGGTTTATGAGTATGTCCTCAAAGCCTTTATAGGAGGCAGTTCCGTGAACTAGTACTCCGTCACGACAGAAGCTGTAGGCAATAACCTGCCCGTCGAAATTTTCCGCAAGGTATTCAGCCTTGTATAACTGCGGTTTTGGAAACCTGATCACTGCAGGGTTTCCCAAATAATTTGAATTCTTTTTCATAAAAATTCTCCTTTTTTAAAATTATTTTTTTGCCATAAGCCGATAAAGTTTCGTTTAAAACAGCATTGAGAGCCCCTGCGGTGCGGGGGTTCTCAATGTTGCAAAAGGAATAAATACAATGGGCTAATAAGGCTAATAACAGAAACAGGTGTTTTTGCACCTATTTCCTAATACACGCATAGGGACCGGCGAGTAGCCGGTCCGCGTCGTTATTTTTTTTTCCTAAGTCAGAATTCCTGCCTGAGCCAAAGCTCAGACAGGGGGCCATTTGAAGAGATTGCATTCATTAAGAGCTGCAAATGGCCCAATAAGCAGATCTTCTATAACCGAAATCGCATCAGGATCGTTCCTACGTTTGAGAAGCGTACTTGCGTAGCGTACAGCTTCTCCGACAGTAAGATCGTTTCCAAGATAGACAGGCTTTGGAATGTCTCGCTCATCCTGGATTTCTTTTGAATTGGCGATGCGTCTGACCTTTGTCATAATGGAAGCAGCACTTTTGTTATATGCAGAATCGCCTGTGAAAAATCGAATGACACTGAAATAGGTCTTTATCGACATTCTCATGAAAAGCTTTACAACAATCTGAGAATACTGCATTATTTCAAGTTTTTTCTGAGTTAGTTTTTTCATTTTGACCACGACCTTTCCAAAGTATAATTGAGGTAAAATGTGGAAAACCAGAAAAGCGCATCATAATATTTGGGTGAGCCTGTGGTTTTCAGCTTTTGCAATGAGCTTACCAAATCGGTGTAATTACCATCTTCAGGGAAGGAGACATATTTCTGCATCTTATCAGGATAAAACATCCTTAGAGGAATAAGCTTTCCCTGCAGACAGGCTTTTCTTTTCTCTTGGCAGAGAGTTTTAATGGGGATACACCCCAGTGCCTGAACAGCTTTTCTGGCAACAGTAAAGTTCTCAAGCACTTGGGTTTTGTGTTCTTTGAGGAAAAAGTTAGGCAGACTCATTTCAGACTCCTTTCTTCGTTATTTTTAATAGATTTGTCGGAGGACTTGTCGCAGGAGGGTTCCCCGAAGAGAAGCCGTTTCTCCTGCATGACGGGACGTTCTCCCCTCACCAGCCTGTAGCCCATGTCAAGCGGCAGTGAGAGTATCTGCTCAATCGGCTTGCCGAGTCTCTGGGCGATGTAGCTACAGGTTGAGAGATCGCACCCGCCGAGGTATCGCAGCGTGTCACAGTTCATGAGAATTGTAGAAGCACGTGATGGCCCGTAGAGGCCTTCCAGCTGCGTCACCGACTGGAGGATTACAGTGGTAGAGATGCCTCTTGAACGTATGATTGAGATCAGTTTGTCGAAATCTGGGATCATAAAATTCGAGGCGAAATCGTCAAGCAGAATTCTTGTAGGAACCTTTAATCTGGAATTCGGTTCTTTATCGGCAGCTGCCAGCAACTTCTGGAAACACTGGGTGTAAAATGTGTTAACGAGAGGATAAAGCACAGAGTTGTTATCACTGATATTTAAGAAAACAGCGGTCTTTTTCCTGCCGATATCTTCGATGTTAAAGCTGCTGGGTTTTGACAGCATTTCCTTTGTGCTTTCAAGGTCGTAAACCGAAAGCGCACGGCTGACAAACATTTCGATTGAGCTCGTCATTTTCTCGGCGGCAAAAGTGCCTCTGATAGCGAGATATTTCTTCGAAGCAAGACTGTATGGCCTTTCGAGACAGTACTCTTCGAGAAAGTCAATCTGGCCGTTTGCAATACCGCTGATCATGTAGTTATACAATGCGGTAACATTTGCAATGTTTTTCTCTTTGCCATAGAAATTCTCACATACATATGCGATCAATATAGCAAGGTAATCAATTGCGCTTTGCTCCCAGAATATATCATCAGAAGCAAACTTTGGCATAAGCGTAGTAGCGAGGCTTAAGATATCCTTTTCGTCATACAGGATATTTCCCTGCCTGTCCTTAAAGGTGGCAATATAATCCAAAGGATTATAGCCTTCTCCTCTTAACGGATCCGTGAAATCAATCAGATGTACCGTATAGCCTCGCGCCACGAGGCTGTCACGGTAAGTGTCATAAAGATTTCTCTTTGTGTCAGCAACTATAAAACTGGACTCTGTGGATTTTATGTAAGGTACAAGTTCAGTGCTAGTTTTACCAGAGCCGCTTGTGCCAATCACGCATACGTTTGAGTTTCGCCAGAGAGCAGTCTCTCTGGCGGGATTGATGTAGTTAGAGTTGTTATTCATTACTGGTTACACTCCTTTCGTAGTGGGGATGAATACACCGATTTCGGTCGCAAGGCCGAATTCGAGAGCTTCTTTGGCGGACATTACAGTGTCCTTTTTGGTCTTTTCAAAGATGGTCTCTACTGATCTGCCGCACCTCTGTGCAATGATGCCAGCGAGGATCTCGCGCATCTTCAGGAGGCTTTCAAGATCGTCTTTGAGATCGAGGGGTTTCATTCCCGACAGATCTCCGCCGAAACTGGGGTCGTGAATGAGAATTTTGCTGTGAGGCTGCATAATTCTCTCAGACCCGCCCAAAAACAGGATACTTCCCATGCTGGCTGCGTACCCAAAGCATACAGTCCTTAATGGGCTCTTCAGGTTCATCATCACATCGTAGACGGCCAGCCCACTGGCGACATCGCCGCCGGGGCTGTTGATCATCAGTGTGATGGGTTCGCCTGGAGCGGACTTTTCTAGCTGCATAAGCTGGGTCGCCAGCTGCACACAGGATTCAGGACAGACTTCACTTGTAAACCAGATAGTTCTGTCCTGGTTAAACATTTCATCGGCTATGGAGCGGCATGATTGGCCTCCATATGTTTCTTTGACGATGTTTGTTGAAAGATCATTTATCTTATACATAGATAGGATCTCCTTTCCGTTTTAAATAGTTAATGATCGGCAGTCAGATGCCAGCTCCGCAGGTTTAGCTCCTGCGGTGGCTGCCAAAGTATTCTTTGATACCCCCCTTAGACTGGGGTAGGGTTGGGTTTTCATAGAGTAAACGTTAAAGTGAAAACTAGTAATAAAATTACTTCTATTGATTCTTTCCATTATAGGCGTAGAGGCACATGAGCAATGTGCCTAGCCCAAAACAAATCCGTACAACTAAATTATTACTATACGGTTCTAGTTAATATAGTTCTATATATATACATATTAGAACTATATACATTTGTAAAATCATATGAAGAAAAGAAATATACTAATGAAATTATTCATTACGTCAACAGGCACACAACGGGCAGTTGTGTGAGAATTTTGATTATTATTATATTTTCTTGATTTAGTAATTAAATTGTTTAGTTGTTGAAAAAAGCTCGAAAACCTTGTATAATAAGTCTTGCAAGAAGTGCAAAAGTACAAAATACCACAAATAGAGGTTGAAAATGGATATAAAGACTAAAAAAGAGGATATTCTCAGAATACTGGACAACTATATAAATGCTGAGTTCCTTCATCAGGAAAACATGGACAAAAACAAGCTTCTTGGAAATGAAGAAGACTATGAATATGCTTATTTGACTCCCAAATACTGGGATAAAAATGCTACCACTCTTTACAGTTTGTTTGATAGGCTTAATGAGAAATATGAAGAAAACGGATTTTTCTGCATACAGTTCACATTTGGTAATATAAAGCGTGATATGTTCATGCATTATTTCAGAAAGAAATTCGGCTGGGAAGGTATGCCGGAAGTTGACTTTTCGGAGAAGGATTATCTGGCTTTTTTTTCATTTAATTGTATTTGTCCTTTATATAAAAAAACAGAAAAGAATAATGATAAAGTAAGGGTTATTTTTATAAAAGCAGGAGAATTGTCAACTCTTTGTATTGCGGAAGATTATCTTAGGAAAAAAGGGAAGATAAGCGGACTCAACAGAAACCTGTATTACAACTATCTTCAAAAATGGAAAAACATCGGCGAGTGGGCGAATGTTTTGCCATGGGAAAAGCCTCAGCCGCGTTTTCAGATAAGGAAGGTTTTCGACGAATATTATAATGCCTACAAGGAATGGTTTTATGATTTCATTCGTGAATTCAAGAGAACTCTTTCGGGCGATTATTCCGAAGAGGAACTTAATGAATTTGAAGAGGAGATGCTTCGGGTTTATTATAGTGTTTCGGATGAGGTAATAAAGGACACGGTTTTTCCCGAAGCAACAGGGCTCGGTCTGGGGAGCTTTTATATCAATGATCTGGAAATGATAAAAAATGCCGTGGAAAAAGAAAGATTCGGAAAGACTGCCTATGAAAAATCGATTCTGAGGTTTATTTATGCCGGAGAGGATGAAGAATATTCCAGAGGAAGACTCAATATTTCCTCCGGGGCATCAGATAAGGAACGTTTAAAAAATTTATTTAATAATTGCCTTAGAATTTCCGAGAGTCCTTTCGGGAAGTGGCCGGGCGGAAATAATCCAAATCTTATGCAGCAGTTGTCTGTCAATCTTTTCAGAAACAATAAATACAATAATACCGGGATATTTACCGTCAACGGACCTCCAGGAACGGGAAAGACCACACTGTTAAAAGAAGTAATCGCAGATATCCTGACAAGGAAGGCTTTGAGACTTGTAAGGATATCTGAAGAAAATGCATACTGTCCTGACAATATATTTGAGAATTTCATATACAAGGACGAAACATATTACTATCTAAAGAGAAAGTACCGGGATATATATGACTATGGTATCCTGATCACTTCTGGAACCAACAATGCTGTTGAAAATATTACAAAGGAATTTCCGGAAAAACTTAAAGAGTCTGAGCTATACAACCAGATGATGTCAGAAGTGGACGGCGAAAGCTTTAATAAGTTTCCTATCATGGCAGTGCTTGGAAAAGCGGAGAACAGGGATAGTTATTACGGAGATAAACGTGTAGGGGTCTATTATGTCAAGGAAATGAGGAAAACTAAAAAGAAGACGATCGCTGAGCAGAAAAAGGAAATTGAGAAGGAACTTGAAGAAATCAGTCATATGGCACAAGAATTTTTGAAAACAGAGTGCGAAGCATTCAAGGACCGTTATAAAAGAATACTTGACCTGCAGAAAAAGCTGCAGAAATCCCAATGCACTGAAATTAAAGAACTGTGGAAGGATTATAATGCAGGTGGCGAAAACTATGTGCGGGCTCAGAAATATAATAATATTTCTGTGAAGGAATACAATGATCTTAGGGAAGAACTGTTTGTGCGTTCATGGCGGGTTCATCAGTTTTTTGCATGGTCTTCAGCAGTTCTCAGAAGGGTATTTACGGACTCTGTGGCAAACTCGGTACCCTTTAAAAAATTCGGCAGCAAGGAAATAGAGTATCTCAAACTGAGGTATAACAGTCAGTTTTTTGTTTCTCCTGTGGTTTCGAGTACTTTTGCATCGATTTCAAAAACCTATGATTCCCTATTTATAAGTTCAAGTCTCGGTGTTATTATTGTGGATGAAGCGGGTCAGATAACTCCCCAGGATGCACTTGGCGCTCTGTACCGGGCAAAAAAGGCATTGATAGTAGGAGATCCCAAGCAGATTCCTCCGGTAGTAGTGGGTGAGCAGAAATTTGCCCTAGCATTGACATGTCCCGAGCAGTTAAGAGGAAATCTTTCATGGATGATAGGCGAAGACTGCGAAGTGGAAACTCCGGAAGAAGAGGGCATTACAAGGAAGGAAGCGGAAGATAGTATTTCCTCGCTACAGAGCATGGCCGACAAGGTTAACCTATACGGAAGCCTTATTGACGGAACATGGGTGGGCTGTCCGCTTATACTTCATTTCAGATGCAATTCTCCGATGTTTGATATTTCAAATGCCCTGTCATATGGTAATACGATGATAAACCTATCAAGGGAGCCTGCTCCGGAAAAGAAAAAAGAGTTTATTCTAGAGGATTCCTGCTGGTTGCAGGTACGAGGAAAAGAAGGCGGAGGAAAGAAAAACCATTTTGTGAGACGTCAGGCGGAAGTGGTCTTAAAAATGTTACTTGAAAAGTGCCATAAGCTTGAGGCAGCTGGCAAACTTGAAAAAGGGCTGAACCTTTTTGTCATCACTCCTTTTGTCAGCATAAAAGAGGGGTTTAAAAACTATGTACATTTTTATATTTCGGACAAGAACAAAGAAAGGCCTGACGAAAAAACTGTGGCAGCATTAAGTAAATGGCTTGGGGAAGGAGAGAGTAAAGAAGAAAATATCGGTACTGTACATACCTTTCAGGGTAAGGAGACCGACGAGGTGATTCTCTTTTTGGGCTGTGATGTGACATCCAGCGGAGCTGCAAGATGGATATTTAAAAATATAGTTAATGTGGCAGTCAGCCGTGCAAAATTCCGTTTCTACTTTGTAGGAAACATGGAAATTTGGAGAATACACAGGGGACGAGAAAAGGATACAGAAACAGAAGAAAGTCCGGTAAATACCGCAAGAAGGATACTTAATGCTTGTAGCGGAAAAGAAGCCAAAATGGGCCTGACAGAGCTGAATGCTATACTTAAAAATACTGCGAAACTTAGGACCAGAAAGGAAAAGACAGAATATGTCTGTCCTGTCTGTGGAGCGGCGGTACAGAGAAGAATTATAAAGGGAATGTCACAATGGTTTTGCCGGGCAGGATGCGCGATGCAATTTTATCTTCATGATTACTCAGATAATTATTATCTGGATTCGGTATCCATAAGAAAGCTTCAGGAAAAACAGACCATTTGCTTTAACCCATACATTCGTGAAAAAAGAACGTTTATAGTTTATCCGGAGATAGTAAGCAGTAAAGACCCGACGAGTGGTAAAATATTTAAGACCTATAAATTTAAGGAGAATCCGCAGGCCGGTTGGAAAGTAGAAAAAAAGATAATAATCCCTAAAGGTCCTAATATTATTTACAACAATTCTCCTCTTATACAGAAGCTGAGAAAAGGTGAGACAGAAGCAGATGGTACTGATAAGGAAATGCATACCGATTATTTTGATTTTATGATACTGGATGTAATTTATACAATCAAAGAGTCCGGAAAAAATAAATTTACGGCCCATGAAATACTTAAGTATCTGTCCGGTAAGATAAAGACTGGAAATGAAAGTGAAAAAAAAGGCAGGAGGGAACTTAACAGAAAATCCGGAGTTCTGGATGAAATTGAAGAAAGAATAAAGAAGATGATGGGCTTTGGATTATATTCATCACCTAAATATAATAAAGGTCAGACCCTGCTACCGAATGTGGAATGTGTGAAAAAATATTTTTATGTTATTAAAAATGATGTAAAGGAATCGCTCATTTTTGAATATCTGGACAAAGAAGAAAGTGAGAAGGATTCTAAGATTTTACATAAGCCGATACTTTTGTTGCCTGCTGAATTTCTTGATCCGGCTGACGAAAAGACCGGAAAGTCATTGTTTCCTGTCAGCATTAAGTGGCTCATGATAAAATATTATATTCTTCAGAAGATAGTCTATATGTACAAGGTGCGACTTACGAACAGAACAATAAATTTCGAACGGATGGAAAATGCACTTAGGCTGGTAAAACTTGATGAAAGAAAAGATGCGTCAGATTACAGATGGGTGGAGAAAGACCGGTTCTATAAAAATATTGAGGAATATATGAAATATCTTGTACGTAAGGAATATGTACGGGATTTTGAAATCAATAAAACTGACGGGAATACCGGAGGGGGATATTGTGGTATTCAGGGTATAGTCATAAATCCCGGGTAAGAGTTTATAAAGAATAATCGCTGCAGGCAAATGATATGATTCACTTGATTTGAAAACAAAATTCGCATATAATATCCCATCTTTGACAGTAGAGAAAAAAAGTGTCAAAGACCCGACTTTTAGGCTGTATTTACCTCTGTTATGACGCTTATATCTATCGTCCATAAAAAATACCTCAAATCTATTGACTTTCACTAATGAATATGTTATAATATATTTAATGAAATAACAAGGAGCTTTGTTTTATGGAACAGATGACAGTTACAGCTAAAATTCAGATATCGGTCAATACAGACGGCAAGGTTTTACTTGATGAAACTATGTCTGTTTATTCTGATGCTTGCAATTACGTAGCTGACTATGTGTTCCGTACTCACGATCTAAAACAGCTTTCGCTTAATAAGGCTTTGTACTCTACGCTTAGAGATAAGTTTGGTCTTAAGTCCCAAATGGCTCAGTCTGTTTTTAAAACTGTCATTGCAAGGTATAGGACCATTCTCGAAAATCAAAAAGAGTGGATCAAGCCTAATTTTAAGAAGCCACAGTATGACCTTGTCTGGAACAGGGACTATTCCCTTACGCAAAACTGCTTTTCAGTCAATACACTGAATGGTCGTGTTAAACTTCCTTATTTCGCCGAGGGTATGTCTAAATACTTTGACCATACAATCTATAGGTTTGGTACAGCCAAACTCGTAAACAAGCATGGCAAGTATTTTTTACATATCCCTGTTACTTATGATATCAAAGAAAGTAATATCTCCGATATCTGTAATGTTGTTGGCATCGACAGAGGCATTAACTTTATTGTTGCTACTTATGATAGTAAGCACAAGTCGGGCTTTGTCAGCGGTAAAGCTATTAAACAGAAACGTGCTAACTACTCCAAACTCCGTAAAGAACTTCAAATGCGTAGGACACCATCTGCAAGACGTAGACTCCTTGCTATCGGTCAGCGAGAAAACCGTTGGATGCAGGATGTAAACCATCAGGTATCAAAGGCACTCGTCCTGAACAACCCGAAGCATACTCTCTTTGTTCTTGAAGATTTATCAGGTGTTCGTAGTGCCACAGAGCGTGTCAGAACAAAAGACCGCTACGTGTCTGTGTCATGGTCTTTTTATGACCTTGAACAAAAACTTATCTACAAGGCTAAACGGAATCAGTCTACAGTTATTAAGGTTAATCCTCGTTATACGAGTCAGTGCTGTCCTGTATGTGGACACATTGAAAAGGCTAACCGTAACAAAAAGCTACATCTGTTTACCTGTAAAAACTGTGGTTACAAATCTAACGATGACCGCATTGGGGCTATGAATCTGTACCGCATGGGAATAGGCTATCTTGAAAAAGCCCAAGTACCTGATACAGTTATGACAGAGTAAACTTTGTCGTAAAGGGTGCTGTCAACCACCCTATGATGTAACGCCACTTTAGGTAGCAATACCTATCGGGGTTAAAGGTCGGAGGCGTAAGCCGTTACTACGACTGGGCAGTTACAAGCCCATGACCTTTAGGTCGTGGGTAGTTGGCGGGAAACGAAGCTGGGGCAGGAGTTACAGGAAATATGATATCCATAGCTCTCACACTTGCTAGTGAGATGAATTGCACCATTACGTTGTTTGAAAATCATGCTGGAAACAATGGAATTATGAACTATTTGAAACCGCACGAAAATGTTAATTGCGTGTGTGAGGAGGATTACTTAAGTTCTCTGTATCGGAATTCTTTAACAAGGAGCAAATCAGAGTATACTGTTGAGGAAATCGTACAGAGTATGAGGATCAATGTCATTAAGTTAAGGCTAAAAATGACAAAACCCCCTTCATCGAAAAAATCAATGCTAATTAGATAAGAGATTTTCAATCGCTAAAGTCACATAATTAGTATCAGAATCTCAAAAGTCTATTCAGTTAAGGCTGACGAAAACAAATAATGATAGCTTTAAGGTTCTTTCCGTATCTGTTAAATCACAGATACGGAGGGCTGTTAAGCTGTATATTGAGTTCGTCGATACCCAATCTTAAACCAATTAGGAGAAATATAATGGGTGATAAAGTTCAAAATCCTTATCGTTTGCTAATGAACAAAGATATTTATGCTATTCTCGATGGGGATACTAAATTTGAAGAATATCAATTCAAGGATACGTTTGACTCTGTAAATATTTCTATGCCTTATCTTAGCGGACCAGATTTATGTGGTCTATCATCGCTTTTCGGACTTCCAGTCACATATACTTGGGGTGGTGTTAATCAAAGCAGATGGCAGTATCTCGATGATCTATTTGAACATTGCATTAAGGCAGAGCGTTGTTCTGACCTTTTGTCATATATATTTGCCAAACAACAATTTTCAAAAATGCTGTCAGGTCATGAAGCAACTGTGGTTGATGAGGCATACAACCAATTTATTCAAGTGATACTTGGCAAGATAAATGGTGTGCTTTATTTTGGAGGAAATGAACTTACAAGTGCTAATGGACAGTTTATTATCCGAAAAATTGGTGCTAAAGTAGAAGTTAAAGCCCCGAAAATTAAAAATATTGGCCGTGAGTATATTAGAAGTATTTCTATTAGAGCTATGGAAGATGTTGATAACAGAAACTTTGATAGTGCTATTACTAAGTCAAGAACATTACTTGAAGAAGTATTCTGCTATGTGATAGAGAAGAAGAATGATATTCCGTCTACATCAGGCAACATAAACGACTTATATAAGCAAGTTAAAGATTTATACAATATGCACGGCGATGCTAATACTGATAAGCGTATAAACACATTGCTTTCGGGATTAGAGAAAATCGTTTCTTCAATCTCTGAAATGAGAAATAAAGACAGTGATGCTCACGGTGTTGGTGCTAAAAGGATTGCAATTGATGAACATCATGCTCGCTTGTTTGTTAATGCTGCAATAGCTATGGCAGACTTTATTCTCTCGGTTGAAATCAAGTCTTCTTCTAAACAAATAAACACCTAAGTCGACAGCCCATAGCCTAATGGCGCACCTGTTTTCCGTTCCGCATAAGTCATAATCAGAATTGTGGAGTATACCAAAACAGACACAAACCCTATTGGAACGAATAACCGCAAGCTCTCGGAAACGCTCGGTAAGCGTTTCTGAGGGTTTTTTCTTTTCAGCGGTTAGTTTTCCACTCCGCAGAATCGGACGGTGCTGTGGGGCATTTTCGTTCGCCAGACGGTCATGCAGAGGTCGGCTCGGCTGTAAATGTCAATATATAAATGTACAAAAAGAACCTGTAAAGTAAACAGGTCCTTTTTGTATTTAGAAAAATACTTATTTGTGTATTATGATAAAAATGTAAATATAAGGTAAATAGAATATCGCTTAAAGGCTTTTAGTGAACTTATTGTGAATATTTAAAAATGTTACTTGCTTTTTTTGATTATGTTTGTTAAAATAATAACGGTTTAGTAAATATGAGTTTT
>Ga0247611_10004273_pt1 | contig 19965 bp, 19 predicted proteins | sample 177DNAGHGhighgp2_FD_192422 | JGI IMG/M metagenome (GOLD analysis project Ga0247611, IMG submission 192422) | Sheep rumen microbial communities from Palmerston North, Manawatu-Wanganui, New Zealand - 1770 DNA GHGhigh gp2 | ecosystem: Host-associated > Mammals > Digestive system > Stomach > Rumen...
AGCCAGCTGTGAAGAAATTTCTATAAGAAAACAGGGCGAAGGTGATCAAGGTTCGAAAAAAATTACTACCTTTGCGGCCGATATTAATCGCGAAGTGGCAGAAATGACCAACTTTTAAGCCACTTCCGTGCGGCGTGTGCTGTATGGAAGTGCTTGATTGTCACGATAATACTAACTATTGTAAAACTGCTGAATGAACAAAAAACCGTATCGCCCAGGGCCTAAGCGCCCGAGCAATGCCACCAGGCCACGAGGCCGCAACCGCCAGATGGGCGGCAAGAATGACAAAGACACCAACCTGATCAACGATGAAATTCGTGCCAGCGAGGTGCGCCTGGTGGGTGACAACGTGGAGCAGGGCATTTATCCCATCGATAAGGCCCTGAAAATCGCCGAGGGGATGGAATTGGATCTCATCCTGATTGCGCCCCAAGCCGAGCCTCCCGTGTGCCGAGTGATGGACTACCAGAAGTTCAAGTTCCAACAGCGCAAGCACGCTAAGGAACAGAAGGCCAAGTCCACCAAACTCGTGGTCAAGGAAATTCGTTTCGGACCACAGACCGACGAACATGACTACAACTTCAAGTTGAAGCATGCCATCGGTTTCCTCAAGGAAGGGGCCAAGGTGAAGAGCTACGTCTTCTTCAAGGGCCGTTCCATCCTGTTCAAGGAACAGGGCGAGGTGCTGCTGCTCAGGTTTGCCAACGACCTGGAGGAATATGGCAAGCTGGACCAGATGCCCGTGCTGGAGGGAAAGCGCATGACCATCATGCTCTCGCCCAAGAAGCCCGGCAAGAAAAAAGAGGGCAAGGATGCCCCCGAGGGTGCAGCTCAGCAGAACGACAACGCTCCCGTGGAGGAGTGACCTAGCGTGAGAGAAGGAAGAGCATCAGGCTTGGTAAGTGCCTGGTCTCGATTAATTAATAACATTTTTTAAACTCAAACTAAAATGCCAAAAGTTAAGACGAATTCCGCTGCGAAGAAAAGGTTTACCTTTACCGGCACCGGAAAGATTAAAAGAAGACATGCTTACAAGAGTCACATCCTGACCAAGAAGAGCAAGAAGCGTAAACGCAACCTGGGTAAGATGAGCATCGTGGACAAGGCTAACTTGAACATCGTGCGTCAGCTCCTGGTGAAGTAAACAACTCTCAACAACTTTCTTTTAATCACAAGATTTTTATCTTTTATTATTAACCGAATGTCTAGCTCAAAGTGCCGCACCAGCGACCGCTAGCAATCAAAACAATTTAAAAAAATGCCAAGATCAGTTAATCACGTGGCTTCAAGAGCCAAACGCAAGAAAATCTTAAAACTTACAAGGGGTTACTTTGGCGCTCGCAAGAACGTCTGGACCGTTGCTAAGAACACCTGGGAGAAGGGTTTGACCTACGCTTACGCTGACCGTAAGAAGAAAAAACGCAACTTCCGCGCGCTGTGGATCCAGCGTATCAACGCTGCCGCTCGCATGGAGGACCTCTCCTACAGCAAGCTGATGGGCCTGATTCACAAGTCCGGCATCGAGATCAACCGCAAGGTGCTCGCCGACCTGGCTATGAACAATCCCGCCGCTTTCAAGGCTATCGTTGACGAGGCTAAAAAGCACGCCTAATCAACACAGGTTCTTTCCAAAGATTTAATTCCGCAAAATGCTATCAGGCTCCCTGTCCGAAACAGGGAGCCTGCGTTTTTGAAAGATAAAGTATGGTGAAGTTTCTCTTTGACATGGACGGGACTCTCACGATACGTGAGTCCTTGCCGATGATTGCGGCTCATTTTGGAGTCCAGGCACGTGTGGCCGATGCTACCGCTGCCGCCGTCTCGGGAAAACTACCCTTTGACTGGAGCTTGCGGCAACGGGTGGCTGTGCTTGGGCACTTGCCGGTCGATCAGGTGAACCGATTGGTGGCTACAGTACCCTTGCATGCCCCCATTGTGGACTTTATCAACAATCATCTTAGCCAGTGTGCAATAGTCACCAGCAATCTCGACTGCTGGTGTGAAGGCTTGATAAGAAAGATTGGCTGCGTGGCCCATTGCTCCAAGGCACAGGTCGATCGCAATCAAGTTATCGGGGTCAATGCCGTATTGCAAAAGGAGGATGTCGTTGATGCCTACAAGATGGAGGGCGAGACGGTCGTTTTTATTGGCGACGGGCACAACGACCTTGCCGCTATGCGTCATGCCGATGTCGCTGTCGCTGTGGGCTTCCTGCCTGGCACTCCGGCTGCAAGCCTCGCCACAGTGGCCCATTACACCTTCACGAGCGAGATCGCATTGTGCAACGCTCTTGAAGCAATGGCCGCCATGTGAAAAATCAACCACCTCTGCCTGTATTGTGTGTGACTAGTGTGTCGTTCCGGGCCTTCGGCAATCTGTCGCCCAACGCCGACTACGTGGGGCTGTGCCTTGCCATGTGATGATGCCAAATGTAATAGCTGTAACAACAATGGTTGGACTTTTCGTGTCCAACCATTGTTGCTATATAATAATAGGATGTTGTCTTTACTCCTTCACCAGCAGCGTGCCGGTTTTGCCCTGCAGAGCCTCGCGGGCCTTGTCGAGCGAAGTGATCAGGGCGGTGCCGCCTGTGGTGTTCTCCACAAAGCTGATGCAGCTCTCCACCTTGGGCAGCATGCTGCCAGGGGCGAAGTGACCCTGCTTGATGTACTCGCGGGCCTCGGCGATGGTCATGCGGTCCAGATCCTTCTGGTCGGGCTTGTTGAAGTTGATCGACACCTTCTCAACGGCGGTGAGGATCACCAGCATGTCAGCATTCAGATCGAGGGCCAACTTGGCGCTAGCGCGATCCTTGTCAATAACGGCTGCTACGCCCTCATAGTCGCCAGGGCCATTCTCCACAACGGGGATGCCACCACCACCCACGGTGATGACCACGCTGTGCAGACCGACGAGTTGCTCCACGATGGGCAACTCAACGATCTTGACGGGGATGGGCGAGGGCACCACGCGGCGGTAGCCACGGCCAGCATCCTCGACAAAGGTGTAACCCGTCTCGGCCACGATGCGGTCAGCGTCCTCCTTGCTGTAGAACATGCCCACGGGCTTGGTAGGCTTCTGGAAAGCGTCGTCGTTCTTGTCAACAACAACCTGGGTCACCACAGCGGCACAGGGCTTATTCAAACCACGGCGTGCGAGCTCGCGCTCCACGGCCTGCTGCAGGTGATAGCCGATGTAACCCTGCGTCATCGCGCCGCACTCGGGGAAAGGCATGGCGGGGGTGCCGCCACCATTGTTGGCCGAGTACTCAAATGCCAGGTTCACCATGCCCACTTGGGGACCGTTACCGTGACCGATAACCACGTCATAACCCTCCTCAACGAGGTCAACGATGGTCGATGCCGTACCCTTAACCAGATCCAGCTGCTCTTGGGGAGTCTTACCCAGGGCGTTGCCGCCCAGGGCGATAACAAGACGTTTGCTCATAATGTGTTGTCTTTGTTTTTCTTTTAATAATGATGTTCTAGAAACGAGATTAATAATTAAAGTCAATGAGCAGTCGCTCACTAATCTCTAATCACTAATCTCTAATCCTCAATTTCACATCGTGAAATTGATTATTTCAATGTAGCGTACATCACGGCCTTGATGGTGTGCATACGGTTCTCGGCCTCGTCAAATACCTTAGATTGCGGGCTGCGGAATACCTTGTCGGTAACCTCCATCTCGGGCAGACCGAACTTCTTGTAGATGTCGGCGCCGATGGTGGTCTCCAGGTCATGGAACGAGGGCAGGCAGTGCAGGAAGATGGCGCCGGGATTGGCGTTCTTCATCACGTCGTCGTTCACCTGATAGGGGCTCAGGAGCTTGATGCGCTGTTCCCAGATCTCGTCGGGCTCGCCCATCGATACCCAGATGTCGGTATAGATGACGTCAGCGTTCTTGGTACCCTTCTTCACGTCGTCGGTGAGCGTGATGGTGCAGCCATTCTCCTTAGCGATCTTCTTGCAGGTGTCAACCAGCTTCTTGTCAGGCATGTTGTCCTTGGGACCACAGGCCACGAAGTTGATACCCAACTTGGCCGAAACAACCATCAGTGAGTTTGCCACGTTGTTGCGGGCATCGCCCATGAAGACCATCGTCAGGCCCTTATAGTAACCGAAGTTCTCCTCGATGGTGAGGACGTCGGCCAGCATCTGAGTGGGGTGGAAATCGGTGGTCAGACCATTCCAAACGGGAACGCCGGCATACTTGGCCAGGTCCTCGACAATCTGCTGGTCAAAGCCACGATACTCGATGCCGTCAAACATGCGGCCAAGCACCTTGGCGGTGTCCTCGAGCGACTCCTTCTTACCCATCTGTGATGAACCGGGATCGAGATAGGTCACGCCCATACCCAGGTCATTACCTGCTACCTCAAACGAGCAGCGGGTGCGGGTCGAGGTCTTTTCGAACAAGAGCACGATGTTCTTGCCGGTGAGGTACTTGTGGGGAGTTCCGGCGCGTTTCATGCGCTTGAAATCCTTAGCAAGCTCAAGTAAATACTGGATCTCTTCGGTGGAGAAGTCGAGTAACTTCAAGAAACTTCTTCCTGATAAACTTCTTGGCATAGTTGTAAAATGTTTTTTGTTAAAATGTGAATATTGTTAATGATAAAGATGTTTCTAAAACAAAAATCAGTCCTCACGCCACAGGGGCATGCTCATGCAGCGGGGCCCTCCACGGCCGCGAGAGAGCTCGCTGCTGGGAATCTCGAGCACGGTAATGCCCTCCTCGCGCAGGATGGCGTTGGTGACATTGTTGCGCTCATAGACGATAACCTTGCCCGGAGCGATGCACAGCGTGTTGGAACCGTCGTTCCACTGCTCGCGCTCGGCGGTGATGCGGTCGCCGCCGCCGCACTTGATGAGCGTGACGTGCTCCAAGCCCAGCGATTCGGCCAGGATCTCCTCAAGGGTCTCCTCCTTGCGCTCTAACTTGATGTCCTCGCCCTCACCGCGGGTGAGTTTGAACACCTCAAGCGGTCCCAGGATGCCGGGGTGCACGGTGAACTTGTCGTGATCGATCTGGGTGAACACGGTGTCCAGGTGCATGAAGGCACGGGTCTCGGGGATGTGGATGGCAAGCACGGTGTCGATAGCGGCCTTGCCGTTCTTGAAGATGTTCTTGGCAATCAGTTCGATGCCGTCGGGCTCAGTGCGCTGGCTGATGCCGATCGCGAGCGTGTGCTCGTTGAGGTTGAGGATGTCGCCGCCCTCGATGCGATAGGGGAGGGTGCGGTCATAGTAGTGCTCCACCTCCTTGAAATCGGGGTGATACTTGAAGATGTAGTCACCATAGATGGTCTCACGGCAACGCGTCACCGAGAACATCCGGTTGATGCTCACGCCCGTGCCGATGCAGGCAAACGGGTCGCGAGTGAAGTACAGGTTAGGCATCGGCTTAACCACAAAGCGGCTGTCACCACGCACCTGATCGACCAGCGAATTCTCCACCTCGCGCGGATCGCGGGGCAGGTCCTGCAGGTAGATGCCCTCCATCGTCTTCAATACTAGCTCCTTGCTTGACTTGATGCCATTCAAGTAGTTATAGATGATATCGTGGTATTTTGTCGCACAGATGCCGGCCTCCTCGATAAACTGGCGCAGGAACGCCTCCCTGATGTCGGGGCTGATGTCAAGCACCTGGGCCATCAGGTCCTCGAGATACACCACCTCAACGCCATTGTCACGCAACACTTGAGAGAAGGCATCATGTTCCTCCTCGGCCACTTTCAGATAAGGAATATCGTCAAAAAGTAGTTCCTCAAGGGTGTTAGGCGTCAAGTTGAGCAATTCACGTCCCGGACGGTGCAACAAAACCTTCTTCAACGGTTTTATCTCACTTGTTACATGAATACCTTTCATGACTTGGAAAATCTATCGTTTAGTTTATGATAATGGATGTTTAATTTTGGGGCAAAGGTAAGCAAATTCCTACAACCCTACACCATTTTTCACATCTTTTTATTAACACGAGTGAGATAATGGCTATTCACCTCCCCGGCTTGGCGATGAATCATCCTTGTCATGCGGGGAATAAATGAAATCGCAAGCCCCGGAGTGGGGGCCTGCGATCCCGTTTAAAATCGTGGTTGTGTCAAGACTTACTTCTTGAGCACCTTGAAGCTGCGCTGTGAGCCATCGCTGTAACGAACGACCTTGACATAGATGCCGCTGGTGGGGTTGCTTACCAAGCGACCCGTGAGGTCGTAGTAGATGGTCGAGTCGACAACCTTGTCGTTGTCATTGAGCTCGATGACGGCATCAAATTCATTGATGCCGGCCTTGGCGGCGTTGAGCACCTTGCCGGTAGCCTTTTCAACAACAATAGCCACAACATGGAGCTTGTCCTTGTTCTGGATGAGAGGCTCATAGCTCGTGTTGTAGATTTCGTCAACATAGAATGTGTACCCGAAGTTGTTGGGTGTGTTGGCGACAATCGAGGTGGGAAGGCTCTCGTCGACGACGCCCGAGGTAGCCACGAGCACATCGTTGAAGTGGTAGTCCTCGATGACATCTGACATGTAGCACAACGGACCCAGGTTGGGCTCATTAGCATAGATGTCGGCCATGTCGGCATAGTAGTTGTGCTGATCCCAATTAGAGCCGGCGGGGCCGTACATGTCGTCCTCGACGAGCATGACCTCGATGCCGTAGTCACTGCCAGGAGCGTTCATGACAAAGTTGCTCTCAACATTGGTTTTGATCTTGGTTCTGGCCTCATCGTCCCATTTTGCGCTGACGTTGATGTCAAGCGGAGCAAATTGGGTCATCAGGTAGTCCACCAGGTCCTTCATGCCAAATCCGCTCTGGTCATAGCCGTAATAAGGATCAACGTCATGGTACCTCTCGACAAATGCGCTGGGGAAGCCCTGTACGGGACTGGGATACTCAGTCATGATCTCCATGGGGTCGGAGTTGTGGTATGCGACACCGATGAAGTCATCACCATAGGTCTCGGCAAGCAGTCTCATGGCCACGAGTCCGCGGGTACACCATCCGCACCAGGTGCCAGTGTATTCCTCGACAAGAACGCGGTGAACAGGCACAAAGTCCATGATGTTGACATTGCCCGTGCTAGACGGGGCCACATCCTGGTTGTCGGTTCCGTTGACCTTGGTCAGCGTGATGGTCATGGGATAGACACCAGCCTCGTCAAAGGGGGGCAACTCGAGCGTGACCTCGCCGCTGCGTCCCCAGTGGTCACCGTGGACGTTGGAGGTGAAGGTGGCCGTGTAGGTCTCATCATCAATCTCATAGCTGTATTCACCTGCCGTGAGCGCGGCTGTGCCATGGTTGTACACGGTGGCGTTGACGGTGAAGGGTTCATCTATCCGGGCATAGGAGTTGGCGGGCAGGATGATGGTTGCCGCATTCTCTTGCTGCCCCTCAAGGATAAGCTCGATGCAGGGACTGCCATCGGTAGACTTGTCGGTCCAGCTGCGCAGGCCGCTTGTGGTGTGGACCCACATGCCACCGCCCATGTCGTCGCTGGTAACCATTATCGGATTCATCGAGGAAGTGGGAGCCATCGTAAAGCCGGCAAAGAAGCCGTTATCGCCAATCTCATAGGGCTCGTCAAACATGACCTCAACATGTCCAGTAACCAGATTGCCTGTTTTGCTGGCAATGTCAGCGTCGGCAACCTTTACCCCGTCAACAAACTTGAGAGCCAAGTTGTTGGACAACCAACCAGTGTAGTTGAGTACGAAAGCGTAAGGTGATCTGGTGATGCGCAGGCCCTTCACCTTCAGGCCCTTCAAACTGGGATCGTGGACATACATAGCCACATCATAGCCCTGCTTCCTGCCGGCAGTGTAATCGATGCCATGCTTGTTGTCATCGCAGTAGCCAGCATAGTGGTCGGCATGGCCAACGGGAGCGCTGCCATCGGTGAGTTGCATATAGACGATCTCGCTCGCGTGCTCCTCGCCACCACCGCGGAAGATGCTCTGGATGCCCACGCGCTGGAAGCCCGTCTCATAGAAGTAGACGGTCGCGCCACCCTCGCCAAAGTCATAGCCCTCGGTGTAATAGTAGGGCACGTCGGTCATATACTCAGTTACATAGGGGTACTCGTCGGGACCAAAACGGAACAGCTCGTCGTCATCAAAGTAGATGCGGTAGTACAGGTTGTTGGGGTCGATGAAGTTACCCTCGCTGTCAACCGTGGGCACATGAAATGAACCATAGTTGTAGCCACCCAGCTCGCCGTAGTCAACAAAGTCGATGACTTCGGGATTGGCGGGAGTGGCAGCGTGGTCTGAATAGGGGGCGATAACGGGTTGCCCATATTCCTCCATGATGCTCTCGCCGGCAACGGTGGCAAGGATGTCGCTGGCGGTCATCGTGCGGTTTGCAGCGTCATAGTCAAACTCGAGGTTGTCGAGCATCATGTAGTCAGCATCAAGGCCCATCATGTTCAGGAACTTGCTGCTCCCAATGCCAATGTACTGGTCGCTTGGGAAAACCACCTTGTCGCCGCTCAGGGTACCCTTCATGACACCATCGGGGGCATAGGATGAGAATCCCTGCACATAAACGTCGTTGCCCATCATGGCCACCTTGACCATCTTGCCGCTAGCACTGCCATAGCTGTCAACATAGGACATCGAGAAATCTTCCAGCACTGCGCCATCGGGCAGTTCCACTGGCGTGCCGTCAAACGGAGTGTAAACCGACTCCCAGTCAGCATAGCCGGCCCAGCTCAGGTCATCGTCATAGATAAGGCCCAAACCACTGCACTCAAAGGTTTCCACGTCACCGCTGGAACCATTGAGCGAAATCGTCCCGTCGTCATGGAGAGTGAAGATCGCCTGATGAATGTCCGAATTAACCGATTGCTGCAGGTTGCCATTACCGTCAACCGTGATGTCAACCCAAGCGGTGATCAAGCCATAGCCCATGTCATCATAGTAGATAATGAACTGGTTCAATGGCACCGTCAGGATCTTGCCGTTGGTGCTCAACGTGCCCTTTACCCACGCACCACTGGTGGCTTGGGAGATGGGATCCTGCATATAGACCGTCTTGCCGTCAGGAGCAAATACCATCTTCATCGCACCGCCGTCCTGATAGGTCGTGAACAGGTAGCCCATCATGTTGTACATGGCGCCGCCACTACGCTGATAGACCTTCAACTCGCCCTCGGGCTGCTCGGTAATGACATCGACGCGGGCGGGAGCTTTGCGGCTTTGAGCCAACTGCAGCTGGCCGCCGCGCTCAGCACTCTTGTGCGTGGTGCTGAACTCATACTTGCCCTTGACCTGCTGGCCCGATAGTCGCGGGCTCACTGTGAGCCGTTGGCCGCTGGCCGCCATGGTCAAAGCAAATGCTACAAGAAGAAGTAAAGTTTTTTTCATCATGTAAACAGTTTTTGGATTGGTTAATAATTTTATTACTTAAGGATAGGTGATATCATGTGCAGTAGTTGGACAATAAGCTATCAAGTCCAATGAATGTGCAAAAATACTAATTATTCTCAATTAAAAAAATAAAGATGCAGTCTTTTTCATGCAACCCGTTGGCAGAATTAAAGTATCCATTTTCTCGCGTGATGAGTCCTGATTTTGTACTCAAAGCGCCCCCTTTATCCATGGTCTGCCACAATCGAGGCCGCTTCCAGCCACCCGCCCCCTCCGCCTAGTCCCGTGGGCCGTGGCTCCGCCACGGTTCGTTCCACCCGTTCCACCTGTCCTCCTGCCCATGTGAAGTATCTATGATGCAAGTTGTTGTTAAACAATACCTTAGCACCTTTGCGTGGGGTAGTTCCCTCAATCAATTTTAAAATAATAATTTGTTTCAATTTCCCGTGCACCAGCACGGTTAATATTAAGAGCCATCCGTCCCGCGTCCATCTGGTTCCGTATGGCGGGTTGCCAACCCGCCCCCTCCGTTCCCTCCGTCTAGTCCCGTGGGCCGTGGCTCCGCCACGGTTCGTCCCACCCATTCCTCCTGCCCATGTGAAATATCTATGATGCAAGTTGTTGTTAAACAATACTTTAGCGCCTTTGCGCCTTTGCGTGGGGTGGTTCCCTCAATCAATTTTAAAATAATAATTTGTTTCAATTTCCCGTGCACCAGCACGGTTAATATTAAGAGCTATCCCTCCCGCGTCCCTGTGGTTCCGTATGGCGGGTTGCCAACCCGCCCCCCCACGACCACCCCTTGGACGTTTTTGCCATCTTGTTCACATCATTCCGCCAACGGGTGTGTGGCCATCTGAACAAATAAGGCCCTGTAGGGCAGTCCATCAATCACAAACAACCATTTCTGCTTGCTGAAATCAATAGGGGCACAGATGTTAAAAAGTAGTGTTAAAATTAGACCAAACTCTTGCATTTGTGGGCGAGAGTGTTTATCTTTGCGGTGTCGTTAGGACAAAACGCTCATTGAAAAAATGTCCACATCAAAGTTGATCGGGATACTCTTCAAATTTTTATGAAATGCCGAGCAAAACGCTATAGTCAATGGCGGGCCTCAACCGCAAGGTGCTTAACAGCCGGAGGATTACAAAGATTATGGCGTCCTCAAATCCTGTATTTAGTCGGAGTTTCATCACATCCTTTGGTGTGGCTTTTCATAGCCGAGGAACAGGACTGCCGCAATTTGACCGTCCCGCTCCTCGGTTTTTTTAAAAGATAATTTTGGTCACATGAGTGAAATGATGTATATTTGCACCGCTAAAAACAACATAACGACAACACAACAGTAATGAAAGCATATTTATATAAGGAAGAGGAACAGCCCATCGAGCCCATCGATGAGCACAAGCTCGCCATCGCCGACGAGAAGCCCGAGAAATCAGATGTACCCAAGCTCTCGCTCTATGTGGTGAAGTACAAGCCCCTGTGGGCCGCCACCTTTATCGCCCTGGTGATTTTCGTCATTTGGGCCCTGGCCACTTGGCTGTTGAACTGATTCCTTGCAAGAGTGCTTAACCCGCTGGCATTGTGATAGATGATGTCAGTTGTAATAACTTGTCGAAAATTTTTTTTAAAAAAAGTTTGAAAAAACGCTTGCCAGTTCAAAAAAAGGCAGTAACTTTGCAGCGCAAAAAACGAAAAATGGTCCCTTAGCTCAATTGAATAGAGCGTTTGACTACGGATCAAAAGGTTACAGGTTTGAATCCTGTAGGGATCACTTAGATGAAGCGTAACTAACTGATAATCAGTAGTTGCGCTTTTTCTTGTTTCGTTTTGTGTCACGTTTTGTGCGCTTGGGGCATTAAAAATGGGCAACTCGTCAACTCGACGTGTTACCCGATGCAATTCAAAATAGCCGATGGCTATTTGATACTGCAAATATAGGCCAATTATTTGAAACGTGCAACACTTAAACCCAAGGAAAAGAGGAAAAATCAATACTACTACTTTACGACTTTACACTTTACACTATCTAAATAGTTGGTTTTCAGTCGAAATGGTGCAATTATGCGTAAAGTGGCCGCTTGTGTGGGTGCAGTAATTGGTAATTACCTCACCTCGAAGCCGCTTCCATGTGACCTGATGCACACTGGCCGATGTCCGTAGTCGCTAGCAGTCAAATTTCAAAGATAGACCCCGGCACCCCCCTAAAGCGGGGAAATTGCCTGCATGTAACCCTTTGCCGAGAATTTTTAATTTTTTCAATTTATTAAAGCAAAGACTTGAAAAGGAAGATACGCAACTTGTTGATTTACACGCCCTAAATGGGGGTCAAGAAATTATAGGCAAGATAGTATCCCCCCCCACTAAAAAACCGCCCGACAGGTAAGACCATGCCCGGCGGTGTCGAATAGGTCACACACAAATCCCTTTCAAATTAAGACCAGCCGCTTTGACTGGCACACAAATTTACTCAATTATTCTTAAACGCACAAGCGACAGCAGTATTATAGTAACGTGAATAATACACACAATTAGCACCAATACGAAATTTAACACAAGGTGTTGCAGATTGGAAACTATTTTTCGTTTCCACAAAAAAACTTGCAAGTGGGATAGATGTGGCGATACCTTTGCATCGAATATTTTTTTTGAATTTATGAGCACGATAGTTATACAACAAGAACGAGATGCCGTCATTGATGCGATTAGGCGCGATGAAGCGGCACTGAGGGCAGCGGTTAGCAAGCTGCACGATGTCGAGGAACTGACCGTACCGACCAGCCTAGAGGGCATTGCAGACCCTAACTGGATTAGAGCGCAAATCAACCCGCGCATAACCTTAATTAAGGGCGATGCGAGTTTGACCGCAGACGAGCAGCGACAGCGGCAAGCACTTTGGCTTGCAGTCAAGCAAAAGGCAACGAGGACGGTGTCTAAAGTGTCAGAAATCCTTGAACGGTGGCCGGGGCTGTCCTGGCTCCCCGACGAGGGCGGCAAAAACTTTCATTTGGATCAGCCGCAAGTCGATGAACTGGCGACGGAACGAGCAACGCGTGAAGTGCCAGCAGCAGCCGAGGAACACTGGCGGCTCATTACTCAAATGCGTGAAGCGGTCGAGGCTTTGAGAAATTTTGAAGCCGAGCACCAAGTCAAGGATATGCCGTTGCTATTCCTAAGTCGCTTCGATGAAAACCGACTCTATACGGAGTGGATAACAGGAAACATCCTAATCGCACATCGCGTTATCGCTGGCAGGGATGTCACAGCACGAAAGGTTAAAGAGCTTTTTTACTAATCATAAATTTATTTCGATGGATAATTTAGAGCAATTACAAAAGGAATTGAGCGACCTCAGGACTGAGAACGATGAACTCAAAAACGAGGTTAAGCGACTGAAGGGCGCAGAGTTTAACGCAAAGGATTACATCAAGAAACTGCAACAGCAGGCCGAGAGAGACAAAGCAGCCGAAGAAGCACTAAAAGCGAGGTTTATATGATTACGCGTAACAAACGAATTTCCGACAAGTCACGTGAAATCCGCTTCACAGTGAGTTATGGCCAGCCCGATATTAAGAGGGTTTTAAAAGCCATCTTTGAAGCCCATCGCCTGCTTTGCGAGGGCGACCCCGACAGCGACTGGCAAGCAGAACTAGCCGCATATCCGTTTAGCGAATCGGCTTTGCGGGAATCCATCGCGCATGAGAGTTCCCCGACATCGGTACTACCTGAAAAAACGCGGTTAGAGGTCTCTAAATGGGCTTTCAGTCAAGCACTTGCGCTTGGTTACGTAACCGAATGTGTTGGGCAGCCTGGATGCTATCTATTTACGCAAAAAGCATTTTCAGTCATGGAGAAAAAAGCGGATTGACACATAAAAACCCTAGTTTTAGGGCTTAGCAAGGAGGAATTACTTGGCACTTTATCGGTATTTTGGCGGTTTTTGTATCAAATTACCAAATAACCGAAAACAAACGGTTACTAATCAGGGGGTGGGTACAACCGCACCCCCATTAAAATCAAAAAGTTATGTCGAATATGACACACCAACAACCGCGAACGGTTTACGAAATTGAGGCCGACGACCTAGAGCAGCTTATTACCAACGCAGTTACAGCCGCAATGGAGCGGTATTCGTCTAGCATAACACCCACACGCGATGCCAATAACGATAGCGACGAGTTAATGACGTTGGCACAAGTGGGCGGGTATTTACATCGCAGCCGCACAACAATTTGGCGGTATATGCAGCAAGGGATTCTCGCACCAATCCGCAAAGGACGTAGTATTTATTTCAGCCGCGCCAATGTTCAATCAATTCTCAATAAGGTGCTATGAACAACAACACTATAGAGGAGGGCAAAAAAAGCCCCGCACTGGCAGGGCAAGAAGAATTGAACGGAGGGCTAATTTTCAGTGGCAAAGTTAGGGATTTTCAGCCAAATAACCAAACAATTTGTGACGGAATTTTTGCAGCAACTAAGCGACCATTAAGCACTGATATTACAACCCATGTTCCAGGCTTTGCCGAGGCTATTAACGGCACAATGGGCAACGATGTAGAGCAAAGGCAATTTGATGCAATGGCCGATGTGTTCTTTAACGATGGAGTAGCCGAAAACGACAATTCAAGCCCGACAAGTTATGATAATTTGCCGAACACGTTCCCGACTGACCACTTGCCCGATGATCTAAAGACCATTGTCGATGCAATCTGCAAAAACCGCAACGCAGACCCCGCCGGGGCTTGGGCTTCTTTGCTGGCTGTTTCAGGTGCGGCACTTGGTAAAACGTGTCTTGGTCACTTTGGTAGTGATACGGATTGGGGCGCGCTTTGGTGGGTGTTAAATGGTGGCCCAGGTACAAACAAATCCCCCATCGTTAAATTTTTTATCCATCCTTTGCGACAATATGAGCGTGACGCGTACGACCGTTATTGTGCCGATTTAGAGCAATGGGCTAGTGTCCCGAAAAAAGACCGGGGCGACGAGCCGAGGTTAAAATCACTTATTGCCGATAATATAACCGATGAAAAATTCTTTATGAAATGTTGCGACAATGGCGGTGCAATCTTTTGGGCGGTCGATGAGTTCGACGGTCTAATTAACAGCCTGGGGCAATACTCAAAGAACGGCAGCACAGCCGAGGCCAATTTGAAAACGATGTATTCACAAGAAGATGTATCACGCGAAACTATAAGCGGTCGCCCGATGCTTATACCGTCCCCTGCCGTTACCATTTTAAGCACAAGTCAGCCCGATATGATAGCAAGAATTATGCGAAAGTATATAGACCGGGGCGATGGCTTTTTTGATAGGTTTCTTTTTGTCCCCATGGGTACGCAACCGCCCACAAAGGACGAGCCGCCAATCCCCGACGATGCTAGACGGTTGTGGCAGTCCTATGTTGATAGGTTATTACATAACCAGCTTGCACACATATATGAGGATGAAGCCGCGCGCGCTGTGAGGCTTGAAGCTAGGCACAAATGGCAAGTGCAATGCGTAACGCACGAAGGGCTAGCGGCACAAAACGACGACACGCTGCTTTACCGCGCTGCCTCTCTCTACCCGAAAGCGCATTACACGCTTTGTCGCCTTGCGGTTGTGGTAGCTAGGTTACGCGATGAGGACACAATCACAGCCGCGACAATGCGCTATTGTGTGGCCTTAACGGAGTATTTATTACACCAACAAATAAAGACCCTTTACAGCATTGCAGAGGCACATAGAAAGCCCACAATCACAATAAAAGACGTTGCACGATGGTTAGTTGACAACACCGACCACAAAAAAGCTGATATTGCGCGGTTTCTGTTTCCTGAAAGCGAAAAACCCCGCCAGGCACTAAATCACCATCTCAAAGGTTAGACTTTACGCTAATTTATGGTCAAATAATTGTAAATCAGTGAAATAAATTGTGTAAAGTGTAAAGTCGTAAAGTGTATAACAACGAAAATATTACCGACAAGGATTTGAGGGCATTTTGCAAGTGGTACACTGGTTTTCATGGATGCAAGCCAGTAGCCGCAACGGTGCTAACTACCTGCTTGTGTGGCTATTTCGCAACATTCAGCAAAGAAGCCGATAAGCTGCTTGCAAGGCTAAAACGGCTGAATCTAGTACAAGTGAAAGGCATTGAGGTTTTTGTTTCATGTTAATAAACAAAAAGGGCTGCTGTGATAGCACCCCTTTTTTATATAGTCCTGATTGGTGGAATTATCGTACTATGGATTTCCCGCCAGCGGCCAAAAATTCTCGCTGTCGTCGTTCTAGGTGGTCGTTCAATAAGGACAGGCAATGTGCAATTAATTCCTTTTCCCCGCTGGGAACGTCCATGTAGTTCAATATCTCGAAGGCGTCGGCAAGTTCGCACTTATTGATTAGATATTGTTGCTCGTCGTAGTCCTGGATTAATTTGCTGTAATACTCGTTGTCATTCGTCTTGTCTTTTTTTGCTTCCATTGTTTTGATTGAATTTAGTTGGTTAGTATCGTGAGTTAACACTGTTTTCATATTTCGCAGCAATGAAATTTGTTGGATGTCGTAATCTATAAAATGCTCGATTACATCACGGTGTGCTGGGTGCCTTGTATAAGCATCTAGCAGGCCGTTTGCTTCGCTGCAATACGCTTTGATTTGCTCGTCAATATACACCAAAGCGTCGCGCGATTCAAGGCTCTTTAATAGCGCATATTCCCCGCAAAGAACTTCATTCTTATCCATTGCGTTTAGTCGCTGTTGCTGATACCTTGTCGATAAACTGCTTGTCGCTCATCAAATGACGCGCAAGCGATTGCGCTTGTTTTTCTAGTTTGTTTGCTTCCATTGTTTTGATTGAATTTAGTTGATATTGTTAGTAAAGAATTAGTCTAATAGTGCAACGGTCTTGCGCTTTAGGTCAGTGTCAATGGTGCGGTAGCGAGCAAATGCCCTGCTACCCTCGCAATGGCCACTCATTGAGCCAATGAGATTCGGGTCGGCTACTTGTCGATAAAGATTGCCGATAAATGTTTTTCTCGCATTGTGGCTGGTCAGTATTTCGCAAAGCGGTTTTAATTCTTGTTCCTGGGTTTTAGGGTTAATGACAGGAACAATCCTATTAACTCCCGCTTGCTTTAATATTTCCTTGATTGCCTTATTATACCTTCCGGGTTCGATAAACGGCAGCAGGGGCGATTTGTTTCGCTTGTTTGCATATTGTGAAAGGTCAACGTCGCGGTATTTCTCAACGATTGCAAGAGCCACAGCATTTAATGGTATTTCTAGCGTCCGCGCGTCGTGATTCTTTGTCTTTTTTGCGATAAGACGCAAAACTCCATCCTCGCTAATATTGTCGGGTGTTAGGCGCAACAAGTCACCGACACGACAACCGACGCAGCACTGAAATACAAATATATCGCGCTGTTGTTCCAGAGCAGGGCTTGAAAGTGAGCAACTGGCAATAATGTTACGCTCGTCGATGGTAATGAAAATAGGTGTACCGTATACATCATTTTCGATGAAAGACTTTGGAAAGACGTAGTTAGCTGTGTGTCCTTGCTCATGTAACCACTTGCAGAAAGCCCGCAACATTCGCAGGATTGCGCCTATAGTGTGCGCCCCTCGTTGCTCTATTGTGCCACGCTTGCGACACTTTGCGCCATTAGGGAACTCGTTTAAAAGTCGGGTAAATAATTCGGGATCACTAGCCGCTAGTTCGTGTTCGTGTTCCAGGTAGTGCCGAAACTCCCTTATCGTTTCCTCGTTGAACTTGTCAACGTCAAGGGTAAATGATTTGCGCCTTTTGTCGGTAGTCCTGATATAAGACTGAAAGCGGAACAAGTCACGCAACAACACGTTATAGTGTCGCGCCCTCGCTGGGCTTATAACCTTGCTTTCGATGCGCCCTGCTAGAAACTCGCTAAATAGGTCAAAAAAGGTTTTGGCCTCTTTCTTGTGCTTTTCCTCGGCTGCTTTGCGCACTTGCTCTAGTTTTGCTTGTTTCTCTTTCTCTTCCTTATCTGCTATAACCTTGTAGTCAATATCACTAACCGCCATCGAGCGGGTTAGACTAATGACTGATGCGATGCGGTCGCTTGTAACGTCCTCGCCCTCGCTTTGCTTTAACACGTCAACGACGCGGCTATAGTGTGCGTCAAGGGCTTTTAACTCGCTTTTTATGTGTTCCAGGTGTTCAACCTTTTGGGCGTTTAACGAGCCTTTGCGCGGTTTGTTAATGCCTAAGAATGTGCGCCCATTGGGTGCAAACTCGACATCATTACGGTTAACGAAAAGGTCGGTTTTAAAACTCGGTCTATTGGTGCGTGATACGGTCACGCGGATAATAATCCGGCTTTCATTGGTAGCTGGATTGACCTTAGAAGATAGTTTGTGTTCAATGTTTGCCATAATGTTACTATTTTGAATTGCACCACAAAGTTAACCCATATTTTTGATATGACCAAATTTTGTGTCACATTTTGTGTCACGATAATGCAAAATAACACAACAAAATGAAACGTTTGAAAATTAGTGTGTTATGGTGTTAGTTGCTAATAGTTAGTGCATTATGTTTTAATAATGTTGCAATCTATTTCGTTTTCGTGTTCCTGTAGGGATCACAACAAGAACCGCTGGATGGTTGTTTATCAACTGTTTGGCGGTTCTTCTTTTTGCACATTGAAAAATTAAGAGTCAGCCGAGGGTAGCACAAGGCATCCTCGGCTGAACTCGGTATTGAAGCTACTGCTGTATATGATTCAGTTTACAGGCGGTTGCGCTCGTCTTGGCCGGCGTGGCTTCCCTTGTAGCGGCTTCGGGTCGCATTGAATTTCCAAGAAATGTCGATGCCGAAGCGGCGTCTGTCGCGATATGTATCCACATCAACACGATAGCCGATGCCGTTATATTCTGTTCCTTTCACATAATCGGTGCGGAGGATGTCTCTTGCCAGCAGGGCCACGCTTAGGCTTTTGTCTTTCAGGAACTGCCTGCTGAGGCGGAGGTTCAGGCTACCGCTGGTCTTAAATATATGGAAACCACTCCTATAATAAGGCTCAATATAGCCTTGTATATTCAGCAGCCATGCTTTGGGGAGGGCGAATGTGTTGTCTAGATTGAATTCCGTACAGAGGCCCTTGAAATTATGGGTGATGCCTAACGGCTCCAAGTCCTCATCCTTATATTCGAGTGATGCCGTATAGTTCAGCTGCCAGATGCCAATCTTTGGCGAAACATTCAATATCAGCCGATACATCTGGATGGTGGGGGTTGTCCTATAATCCATAAGTCTCACACCGGGATGGTTGGCTTCATCATAGATTGTATGGAAGTCGCTATAGCGGTTTTTTATGTAGTCATACTGCAGCTCTATGTTCATCCATTTCCAGTTTGTCTCCCACGAGATGATGTCGTGCGTCTGAGGCTGAAGGTAGGGATTGCCAGTGCGATACTCGTATTTCCCTGCATAAATGACGGCGGATGATAGCGAGCCATAAGGGGGATTATATCGATAACCCCGATAGGAGAGGGTGTGTCTCCACTGGTTGCTCTTGCGGCTGACGGACAGGTTGGGGATGACTACATGATAGTCGGGACTTATTTCATCCTGCATCTGCCCGTTCTGTTCGTATCGGTTATACTCATTCTGCCATCGAAGCCCGGCGTTGAAAGAGAACTTCTTGACTTGTAGGATGTAGTTGGCATAGAGCGACCAAGTGGTGGTCATCTGGTGGATATGATCGTCGGCCGAGAATCCGCTTTGAAGGAAATCATTGGAACGATCGACATCGGACACTTCTTCTCCAAAGGTAAGGTTGCCGTATGGTACGGGAGCGGTGACGGTGAGCTTTTCTGCCAGGAGCCGATTCTTGGTGGTGGTGTTGCTGGAGGCATTGGGCTGTCCGTTAGTAAACCCTTCCATTTCCGTATATGCACGTTCGCCATAGTAGTCTGCGCTGAAGTCTATTTTCCATTTGCCAATCTCCCCATTGTAATAAGTGTTGACGCTGTGCGTCATCTTCGACTTGTAGGAGTTGACAGTGGAGGTATGGCCTTCGTCGAAAAGCTTTTCGTTCTGCCGTACACGCTCGTCCTGTTCTATTTTGCCCCAGTTGTTCCCTATCGGGCTGAAGGCCGTATAGGTGAGTCCCACGGAATGGTGTTCGCTGATTTCCCAGTTCCAGCCAAGGTCTGTAAAGTAGTAGACATTGTGATTATGCCAATGCATTCGACTGTCGTATGTCCAGACGCTTGAAGTCTTTAGCTCTGTCTGGGATGTATAATCCATGAGTTCGTTGTTCTCCGTCAGATAGCCTTTGATAAAGAAGTCCATGCCGTTGCGCAGTCGGTAGTTAAGAGCTGCATTGCCGTTGGCATAGTATTCTTTGCCTTGGCGGTATGCGGCCGAGAAATTGCCGCTCCAGCCTTCTCCTTCTTTCTTGACGGTCTTCAGGCGGATGACCGAGGTCACGTCTGCACCGTATTCAGGGCCGGGATTGGTGATGATCTCGGCTGAGAGGATTTCGTCAGCACGGTAGCGGTCGAGTTCAGAGTTGTCACGCACTTTCTTGTTGTTGATGTAGATTTCGGGCGTGCCATGACCAGCAATCTTGCCGT